>LNFM01009463.1_pt1 | contig 23764 bp, 22 predicted proteins | sample 596031 | NCBI WGS metagenome assembly LNFM01 (sample SAMN04254537, study PRJNA301005) | activated carbon metagenome | isolation source: dual media filters at the Ann Arbor, Michigan drinking water treatment plant | place: USA: Ann Arbor | reverse complement strand
ATCCATTCCGCCTCGGCCCAGGGCGCACCCATCCGGGTTGGCGTGCTGCATTCGCTGACCGGCACCATGGCGATCTCCGAGACCGCGCTGCGCGACACCGTGCTGATGATGGTCGAGCAGCAGAACGCCGCCGGCGGCATCCTCGGCCGTCGCCTCGAGTCCGTGGTCGTCGACCCCGCCTCCAACTGGCCGCTCTTTGCCGAAAAGGCGCGCGAGCTGCTGGCCGTCTCCCGCGTCGATGTGACCTTCGGCTGCTGGACCTCGGTCAGCCGCAAGTCGGTCCTGCCCGTCTTCGAAGAGCTGAACGGCCTCCTCTTCTACCCTGTGCAGTATGAGGGCGAGGAGCAATCCCGAAATGTGTTCTACACCGGTGCGGCGCCGAACCAGCAGGCGATCCCGGCTGTCGAATACCTGATGTCGGCCGATGGAGGCGGTGCCCGTCGTATCGCGCTGCTGGGCACCGACTATGTCTATCCCCGCACAACCAACCGCATCCTGCGCGGCTTCCTGAATTCCAAGGGCATCAACGATGCCAATATCATGGAAGAATACACCCCCTTCGGTCATTCCGACTGGCAGGGCATTGTGGCGCGGGTCAAAACCTTCGCGGCGCAGGGCGTGAAGACGGCCATCGTCTCGACCATCAATGGCGACGCGAACGTCCCCTTCTACCGCGAGCTGGGCAACCAGGGCATCAAGGCCGAGGACATCCCCTCCGTTGCCTTCTCGGTGGGTGAGGAAGAGCTGGCGGGCATCGACACAAGGCCGCTGGTGGGCCACCTGGCGGCCTGGAACTACTTCATGTCCGTGCAGTCGCCGGCCAACCGCGAATTCGTGGCGAATTGGCACCGCTTCATCGGCAATACCCGCCGGGTGACAAACGACCCGATGGAAGCCACGCTGGTCGGGTTCAAGATGTGGGCTCAGGCGGTGACCGCCGCCCGCTCCACCGCCGTCGATGCGGTGCGCGAGGCGATGTATGGCCAGAAGGTGGACGCGCCCTGCGGCTACACGCTGGAAATGCACCGCAACCACCACCTGTCCAAGCCGGTGATGATCGGCGAAATCCAGGCGAACGGGCAGTTCAACATCGTCTGGCGCACGCCAGGCCCGATCGTGGCGGAGAATTGGAGCCCGTTCATTCCCGAGAACGCGAATCGCCGTCGGTGAGCTTGCTGCGCGTTCTTGTCCTGATCTGCGCCATGGCCTTTCCGGCCATGGCGCAGGTGTCGCTGGAATCCCTGCTGCCCCGCCTCGGCGAGAGCTTCGGCGCGACGGCCGACACCGCCGAGGCCATTGGCGCGCTGGGCGACCCACGCGGCCTGCCCGTGCTGCGCGCGCTGGGTGACGGCCGCCTGGCGCGCATGCCCGATGGGCGGCTGGTCATCGATGGCCGCGACGCGCTGAGCGGCGAGGCCGCAGCTGGCCCGGCGGAGCCGATCCGCATCAACAACCGCGTGCGTGTGGCGCTGCGCGGCGCGACGGGGCGGCTCGCGATCGTCTCGCCCGATGCCACCGAGCGCGCGGCGGCGGCCGAGGCCGTCTTCCGCACCCGCTCGGCCGATAATGTGCCCCTGCTGGAGGCCGCCCTGTCGCGCGAGACGGTCCCGGCAATCCGGGCGCGCATGGAGCTCGCCCTTGGCGCTTCGCGGCTGCTCTCGAACGACCCCGCGGCGCAGCGCGCCGGCGTCGCCGCCCTCGCCCAGGCAGGAACCGCCGATGCCCGCGCGCTGCTGCTCGAAATGCGCGCCAGCCGCGCTGATCTCGCCGCCGAAATCGATACCGCCATCGCCGCGATCGACCGCAAGCTGGCCTTCCGTCAGGCCGCCGAGACGCTGTTTCAGGGGCTGTCGCTGGGCTCCGTCCTGCTGCTGGCGGCACTGGGCCTGGCCATCACCTTCGGCGTGATGGGGGTGATCAACATGGCGCATGGCGAGATGGTGATGCTGGGCGCCTACACGACCTTCGTGGTGCAGGAGGCCTTGCGCAGCACCGGCTTCGCCGCATGGTCGTTGCCGCTATCGGTGCCCGCCGCCTTCCTGGTGACGGCCGCCATCGGCGTGGCGCTGGAGCGCGGGTTGATCCGCCACCTCTATGGTCGTCCGCTGGAGACGCTGCTGTTGACCTTTGGCATCGGCATGATGATCCAGCAGACGGTGCGGCTGATCTTCGGCGCGCAGAACCGCGAGGTGCTCTCGCCGGCCTGGATGCAGGGTTCGCTGCTGCTGCCCGGCGGCATTGCGGTGACGCAGAACCGGCTCTGGATCATCTTCTTCGCACTCGCCGTTCTGGCGCTGGTGATGCTGGCCATCCGCTTCACCCGCTTCGGCCTGCAGATGCGCGCTGTGGTGCAGAATAGGCGCATCGCGGCGACCATGGGCATCCGCACCGGGCGGGTGGATGCCGCGACCTTCGCCGTGGGCTCGGGCATTGCAGGCATCGCGGGGGTGGCGCTGAGCCAGATCGACAATGTCTCACCCAATCTCGGCACCGGCTACATCATCGACAGCTTCATGGTGGTGGTGTTTGGCGGGGTGGGGTCACTGCTGGGGACCCTGGTGGGGGCGATGACGCTGGGGCTGACCAACAAGCTGCTGGAGCCCTATGCCGGGGCGGTGCTGGCCAAGGTGGCGGTGTTGGTGGGGATCATGATTTTCATTCAGCGACGTCCCAAGGGGCTGTTTGCGCTGAAGGGGCGGGCTGCGGAGTGACCCATCCAAGCATGGGGGAAATGAATTTCCCCCAAACCCCCATTCTTTTGTTTTTTTCTGTGCGCTGCCTTGGCCGCCGCGCCAATACATCAAAAATAAAAGAAGGGGGTCCGGGGGAATTCATTCCCCTGGTTCTGCAACCATGAGGCGCGCGATTCTCCTGGCCTGCATCGGCGCCCTGGCCGCCCTGCCGCTGCTGAACATGCTGCCGACCGACAACCCGCTGCACGTCTCGGACTTCATCATCTCCATTGTCGGCAAATGGCTCTGCTACGCCATCCTGGCGCTGAGCATCGACCTCGCCTGGGGCTATGCCGGCATTCTCTCGCTCGGCCACGGCGCCTTCTTCGCGCTGGGCGGCTATGCCATCGGCATGCATCTGATGCGGCTGATCGGGCCGCGCGGCGTCTATGGCCACCCGATCCTGCCCGATTTCATGGTCTTTCTGGGCTATACCGAACTGCCCTGGTTCTGGTGGGGGTTCCAGCATTTCCCCTTCGCGCTGCTGATGGCCCTGGTGGTGCCTGGGCTTCTCGCCTTCGTGGTGGGCTATCTGGCGTTTCGCAGCCGCATCACCGGCGTCTATCTCTCGATCCTGACCCAGGCGTTGACCTATGCGCTGATGCTGGCCTTCTTCCGCAACGACATGGGCTTTGGCGGCAATAACGGCTTCACAGATTTCAAGGAGTTGCTGGGTTTCTCCCTGAACACCCCGACCGCGCGGATGGGGCTGTTCTATGCCTCGCTGCTGGCATTGATCGGCGCGCTGGCGCTCTGCGCCAATATCGTCGGCTCCAAGCTCGGCCGGGTGCTGGTGGCGGTGCGCGATTCGGAGAGCCGGGCGCGCTTCCTCGGCTATGACACCCTGCAACACAAGCTGTTCATCTTCGTGCTCTCGGCCATGCTGGCGGGGCTCGCCGGCGCGCTCTACGTGCCGCAGGTCGGCATCATCAACCCCGGCGAATTCAGCCCGGGCAATTCCATCGAGGCCGTGGTCTGGGTTGCCTTCGGCGGCCGCGGTACGCTGGTGGGAGCGATCCTGGGCGCCTTCTCGGTCAATGCGCTGAAGACCTGGCTGACCTCGGTAGCCCCAGATTTATGGCTGTTTGTGCTCGGCGCCATCTTCGTCGCGGTCACGCTGTTCTTGCCGCGCGGGCTCATCGGTCTGTTGGAAGGGAGGCGCAAATGAACTCCCTGTATCTCGACGGCGTCACCGTGATGTTCGACGGCTTCCGGGCGCTGAACAACCTCTCACTGGTCATCGAGCCCGGCGAACTGCGCGCCATCATCGGCCCCAATGGCGCGGGCAAGACCACGATGATGGATGTCATCACCGGCAAGACCAAACCCACCACCGGCACCGTCAAATTCGGCGAGCACGACCTGACGCGCATGGATGAGCCGCGCATCGCCATGCTGGGCATCGGCCGCAAATTCCAGAAGCCCACGGTGTTCGACGCGCTGACGGTCTTCGAGAATCTCGAGCTCGCGCTGAAATCGCCGCGCGGCCCCATCGCCTGCTGGCGCTGGCGCCTGGGCGGCGAGGCGCGGAAGAAAATCGAGACCACGCTGGAGGAAATCGGACTGCCCGAACGCGCGCAAGACCTGGCCGGGCTGCTCAGCCACGGCCAGCGGCAATGGCTGGAAATCGGCATGCTGCTGATGCAGGAGCCCGAATTGCTGCTGGTCGACGAACCCGTGGCCGGCATGACCGACCAGGAGACCGAGCACACCGCGGCCCTGCTCAAGCGCATCGCCGGCCAACGCTCCGTCGTGGTGGTGGAGCACGACCTGGAATTCGTCCGCGCGCTGGGCCGCCGCGTGACCGTGCTGCATGAGGGCTCGACCCTGTCCGAGGGCTCGATCGACCATGTGCAGAACGACCCCCGCGTGATCGAGGTGTATCTCGGCCGATGACGCTCTCCGTCGACAACATCAACCTCTTCTACGGCGCGAGCCATTGCCTGCGCGGCGTGACCATCGGCGCGGTGCCCGGCAGCATCACCTGCGTGCTGGGGCGCAACGGGGTGGGGAAGTCATCCCTCATGCGCTCGATCATGGGGTTGGAGCGGGTGCGCTCGGGCCGCATCACATGGGAAGGGCGCGACATCACCATGATGGCGCCGGACGACAGGGCGCGGTCCGGCATCGGCTATGTGCCGCAGGGGCGGGAAATCTTTCCGTTCCTGACGGTGCAGGAAAACATCGAGACGGCGCTGGCCGCCGCGCCGCGCGGTTCCTCCGTGCCCGATGACATTTTCGACCTCTTCCCCATCCTGAAGCAGTTTCTGCGCCGGCGCGGCGGTGACCTTTCCGGCGGGCAGCAGCAGCAATTGGCCATCGCCCGCGCGCTGACCGCCCGCCCCCGCCTGCTCATCCTCGACGAGCCGACGGAGGGGATTCAGCCCAACGTCATCAAGGACATCGCCCGCGTGATCCGCCATCTGGCGAAGGACCGTGGCATGGCGCTGGTGCTGGTGGAACAGTATTTCGACTTCGCCCGCAGCCTGGCCGACCGCATCGCCGTGATGGTCCGCGGCGAGGTCGCGCTGGAAGGCCCGGCCCAGGAATTGGATGACGAGGCGGTGCAGAAACTGCTTACCGTGTAGCCAGGCGTTGCGGCAGCAGCGCCAGCACCCGGCCGCTCACCGGCACGGGCGCGGCACGATAGGCATCCAGACCCCTGCCCTGACCGCCATTGGACGGCAAAGGTATGATCCGCGCCTGGTCCACGCCATTCGACAGGCTGGGCACATTGGGCACGGCGCCCGGACGAATGGGCACCGCGATGGCGCCCGGCGGGTTGCTGGCCAGCCTGGCCACCTCCTCCGGCCAGGCGGCCATGATTCGGGCGCGATAGGCCTCGGCGAGATGCGGTGTCTGGCTGTGGTAATGGCTGGCCGAGACCGCCCAATCCCGCCGGGTTTCGTTCAGCCTGCTCAGGAAGGCGGCGGCGTAGCGGGCATTGGCCGTGGGGTCGAAGGCCTCCTCCAGATTGGCGAAGGCCTGGGGGTGATGGTGCAGGTTGATCTGCATGCAGCCGACATCGATGACACGCACGCCCCTGCCCTGCAATTCCCGCACGGCGGCAATGGCTGCCGGGGCGTTGGGGAAAAATCTGCCCTGGCCCTCGGCATTGATCACCCAAGGCCAGGGACCGAAGGCGCCGGTCTCGGGGTTGCGACGGCCGGATTCGACACGGCCGATGGCCTGCATCAGCCCTGCCGGAATGGCGGCTCCGCGTTCCGCCGCTGCGATGGCGGCCCGGCAGAGTTGGGTTGGCTCCGCCCACGCCGGCAGCGGCGCCAGATGGAGCAGGAAAAACAGGCCGATCCGCAGGGTGGGAGACATATCGGGCTCTGCGCAAACCCTGTGCCAAAGCGCGCGGTTCAAGCCCGGCGGCCAAGCGTGAAGGTTTATGCTGCAATGCAAAATATCGCTTGCATGCGAACGATCTATCGCCTATCTACACCCTCAGCAGCGGGAGAGTTCGCTCTCTCGTCTGTCTTTCTTGGACGTTTCCTCCCTAAACTTGGCGGGTCCCTCGGGGCCCGCCACTTTTTTTTGGGGCGGAGTTGCCGCTGGCATGCCACTGGACGGCGCTGGGTTTATGCCGCTCAATGGCTCCCCGTCCCTGAGAGCGCCCCACCATGCCCGACACCACGATGAACCCGCCCGTGCTCGATGCGCTGATCATTGGCGCGGGATTTTCCGGCATGTACCAGTTGCTCTGCCTGCGTGACAGGCTGGGGCTTTCCGCTTTGGTGCTGGAAGCGGGCGAGGGTGTCGGCGGCACCTGGTACTGGAACCGTTACCCAGGGGCGCGCTGCGATTCCGAGAGCCATTCCTACTGTTACAGTTTTTCCCCGGAATTGCTGCAGGAATGGGAATGGTCCGAGCGCTATCCGGAACAGCCCGAAATCATGCGCTACATGAACCATGTGGCCGACCGCTTCGACCTCAAGCGCGACATCCGCTTCAACACGCGCGTGGTGGCCGCGCATTGGGACGCCGCGGCCAATCTCTGGCGGGTCGAGACCGAGGCCGGGCCATCCTATGCCGCGCGCTACCTCATCACCGCCGTCGGCTGCCTCTCCACCGCCAATGTGCCGAAGATTCCGGGGCTGGACAGTTTCCAGGGCCGCTGGCTGCACACCGGCGAATGGCCGCATGAGGGCGTGGACTTTTCCGGGCTGCGCGTGGGCCAGATCGGCACCGGCTCGACCGGCATCCAGTCGGTGCCGGTGATCGCGGCGCAGGCGGCGGAACTCACCGTCTTCCAGCGCACCGCCAACTACTCCACCCCCGCCCGCAATCACCCGCTCAGCGCCGAATTCCAGGCATGGGTGAAGGAAAACTACGGCGAGATCGTCGAGACCATGCGCGAGACGCGCAATGGCCACTGGTTCCGGATCAATGACCGCTCGGTGTTCTCGGTCTCCGATGAGGAGCGCGAGGCAGCCTTCGAGCGGGCATGGGAAAAGGGCGGCCTGCAATTCCGCTCGGAATTCGGCGACATCACAACCAATCTCGAGGCCAATTCCAAAGCCGCCGACTTCATCAAACGAAAAATCCGCGAGACGGTGACGGACCCGGAAAAGGCCCGGCTGCTCTCCGACATCGATCACCCCTATGCCGCCAAGCGCCCGCCCATCGACACAGGCTATTTCGAGGCGATGAACCTTGACCACGTGAAGCTGGTCGATGTGAAGGCCAACCCCATCACCGAAATCACACCCACCGGTATCCGCACCACTGCGGGCGAATACCCGCTCGACGTCATCGTCTTCGCCACCGGCTTCGACGCGATGACGGGGCCGCTGCTGCGTCTGAACATCACCGGGCGCGACGGCGTGGCGCTCAGCGATGTCTGGGCCGCCGGCCCGCGCTCCTATCTCGGCCTGCAGGTCGAGGGTTTCCCGAACATGTTCACCATCACCGGCCCCGGCAGCCCCTCGGTGCTGACCAATATGCCGGTGGCGATCGAGCAGCATGTGGAATGGATCACCGCCCTCATCGCGCATATGCGCAGCCAGGGCATCGCCCGCATCGAGCCCGAGCCGCAGGCCGTCGCCGACTGGCTGGTGAAGGTCAACGAGGCGTCGCATGAGACCCTGCTGCCGCAGGCCGCGAGCAGCTGGTATCTCGGCGCCAATGTCCCGGGCAAACCGCGCGTCTTCATGCCCTATGCCGGTGGCATGGCGAAGTATCGCGGCATTTGCGAGGAGGTGGCGGCCCAGGGCTACACCGGCTTCGTGCTGGAGCGCGAGCCGGCGCTGACCTGAATGACGGCGCCGCTCCATTCCGACTGCCAGGCGCTGCTGGCGATGATGGCGGCCGCCGGCCGGCCGCGCTTCGAGACACTCGACGCCCAATCGGCCCGGGCGCAATACGCCACCGCCCGCTGCGCCGTGCAGCCACCGCCGCCCGATGTGGCCGAGGCGCGCGACCTGCCGGGCCTGCGCTTCTATCGCCCGCTGGGCAGTGACGCCTCCGATATCCTCCCATGCCTGATCTTCGCCCATGGCGGCGGCTGGGTGTTTGGCGATCTCGACACGCATGACCATCTCGCCCGCTCGCTGGCCAATGCGGCGGGTTGCGCCGTGCTGGCGGTGGATTACCGCCTGGCGCCCGAACACCGCTTCCCCGCAGCGGTCGAGGATGTGGCGGCTGGCTGCGGATCGATCCGCAGCGCCTGGCGGTGGGTGGTGACAGCGCAGGCGGCAACCTTGCCGCCGTGGCGGCGCTGATGGCGCGCGACGGAGACCTGCCGGCCCTGCGATTCCAACTGCTGCTCTATCCCGTCACCGACATGGTGCAGGGCCAGGGCAGCTACACCCGCTTCGCCACCGGGCTGCCGCTGACCGGGCCGGGCATGGCGTGGTTCCGCGAACACTACCTGCCCGAAACCGTGGCCCGGGAGGATTGGCGCGCATCCCCGCTGCGCGCGGCCTCGCTGCGTGGCGTGGCGCAGGCCTTCGTGCTGACGGTGGGACATGATCCGCTCTGCGACGAAGGGCGGGACTACGCAGCGCGGTTGGAGTTGGAGGGCGTGCCAGTCGCGCATCTCCATGCCTCCGACCTGCTGCATGGTTGCCTGACCATGGCGGGGGTGGTGCGGCCGGCGATGGAACTGATCGGCATGGCTGGAGCGGCATTGCGACGCGGACTGGGGTGAGTGCGGTGGCGTCAGGCCACCACAAGTGCCATCACCCTGACCGCCTTGCTCCATCCCGTGACATCTCACGCCGTCCCGTCTTGCCCGCTGCGCCGCCCCTGGCTCCGGCAGTGGCCGGTGTATAGGCTGTGCCGATGACCGCAAAGCTTGCAGCCCCGACGACAATCCCCCGGGGTCCTGCCATGGATGCGCCAGGGCCGGCCTGCGCAGGCGGCCGCCGCTGATGGCCACACCCGCCGCGCCCTCCAGCACCCGCCTGGTGATCGCATTGGGCAGCAGCGTCACCCTGGCCTGGGCCTCCTCCTACTACCTGCCGGCGATCCTGGCGGCGCCGATGGCGCAAAGCTTCGGCCTGTCGCCCTCCTGGGTCTTCGGTGCCTTTTCGGCGGCGCTGGTCTTGTCGGCGCTGCTGGGACCGGCGGTGGGCCGCGCGATCGATGCGCGGGGCGGTCGTGGCATGCTGGCGGCATCGAACCTGGTCCTGGCGGCGGGGCTTGCCCTGCTGGCCGCGGCGCCCGTGCCCGCGGTGATGCTGCTGGGCTGGCTCGTGCTGGGCGTGGGCATGGCCATGGGTCTCTATGACGCCGCCTTCGCCACCCTGGCCGGGCTTTATGGCCGCGGCGCGCGCGGGCCGATCACCGGCATCACGCTGATCGCGGGCTTTGCCAGCACGATCGGCTGGCCGGTCTCGGCGCTGATGGAGGATGCCCTGGGCTGGCGTGGGGCATGCCTGGGCTGGGCCGCCCTGCATCTGCTGATCGGCTGGCCGATCAACCGTTGGCTGGTGCCGGCGGCGCCCCCGCCCGAGCGCGCCGCCGCCGTCGAGGCGGAACAGGCGCCGGCGCCGCGCTTTGCCATGCCACTGCTCGCCTTTGCCTTTGCCGCCACCTGGTTCGTCACCGGCGCGATGGCGGCGCATCTGCCGGCGCTGCTGCAACAAGCCGGCGCCAGCACGGCCACCGCCATCGCTGCGGCCGCTCTGCTCGGGCCCGCCCAGGTGGCGGCGCGGGTGCTGGAATTCAGTCTGCTGCGACGGTTGAACCCCATGACCTCAGCGCGGCTGGCGACGCTGGGCCATCCGCTGGGCGCGCTATCGCTGGCGCTGCTGGGTGGGCCGGCGGCGATGGTCTTCGTGCTGCTGCATGGGATGGGCAATGGCATCCTGACCATCGCCAAGGGGACATTGCCGCTGGCCGTCTTCGGTCCGGCGGGTTTCGGCGCCCGGCAGGGCCTGCTGGGCGCGCCGGCAAGGCTGCTGCAGGCCGGCGCGCCCTTCGCCTTCGGGCTGCTGCTGGAGGTGGGCGGCGTGCTGTCAGCGCTCACACTGACCACAGCGCTCACCCTGCTGGCCTTCCTCGCATTGCTGGCGATACGGCCGGGCACGGCGCGCGGCGCGGCGTGAGCGGCGAGGCCGATGTGGTCGTGGTCGGCGGCGGCCAGGCCGGGCTGGCGGCGGGCTATTTTCTCCGCCGCACCGGGCTGTCCTTCGTCATCCTCGATGACGCGCCGGTCCCCGGTGGCGCCTGGCCGCGGGGCTGGGACAGCCTGACGCTCTTCTCACCCGCGGAATACAGCGCCCTGCCCGGCTGGCCGATGCCCAGGCCCGCCGATGGCGGCTATCCGAAGCGCGATGCGGTGGCGGCCTATCTCGCGGCCTATGAGCAGCGCTATGCCCTGCCGCTCCGGCGGCCGCTGCGCGCCAATGCGCTGCATCGCGACGGCGCGGGGCTGCGCGTGACCACCAACGCCGGCGCCTGGCGCGCCCGCGCCGTGATCAGCGCCACGGGCACCTGGAGCCACCCCTTCATCCCCGCCATCGCCGGCCGCGAGACGTTTTCCGGCCGCCAGATCCATTCCGCCGCCTATCGCCGGCCCGAGGATTTTTCCGGCCAATCCGTGCTGGTCGTGGGCGGCGGCAATTCCGGCGCGCAGATCATGGCCGAGCTCTCCCTGGTTGCGCGCGCAACCTGGGTCACCGAGCGCGAACCGGGCTTCCTGCCCGATGACGTGGATGGCCGCGTGCTGTTCCAGCGCTCCACCGCGCGCTTCATCGCGGCCCGTGACGGGCTGCCAGCGCCCAGCGCCCAGGGCAGCCTGGGCGATATCGTGATGGTGCCACCGGTGCGCGCCGCCCGCGCCCGGCACGCGCTGGGCCATGTGCGCCCCTTCGCCCGGCTCGTGCCGCAGGGCGCGGTCTGGGCCGATGGTCGGCTGCAGGCGGCCGATGCCATCATCTGGTGCACCGGTTTCCGGCCGGCGCTGGGGCATCTGCAGCCGGTTCTGCTGCCCGATGAGGCCGGCCGTGTCGCCGTCACCGCCACGGGCAAGGCCGCGGCCGGGCTTTGGCTGCTGGGCTATGGCGACTGGACGGGACATGCTTCGGCCACGCTGGCCGGCATCACCCGGGCGGCGCGGGAAACGGTCGCGGCGCTTGTCGCCGACATGAATGATGCGGGGGCATCCTTAAACATAGATCGCCCTGACTGTGCCAAGGCGATTTGAGCCCAGCCTTTGCTTGGCCCGGCAAATGTCGCCCGCGGTGTTTCCACCCAGGGCGATTGCGGGCTGGATCATTCAGGCCAAGGCCATCGGCTGCCGGTGATGCAGGCTTTCACCGCCCGCCACTGCCGCCTGGCCCTGGGGCGACATCCCGCACCCGCGGCGGAATCGTGGCTGCGCTGGTCGGCCCCGGGGCTATGCCAGGGCGATGCGGACGCGATGCAGGCGGCATGATGGCCGCCGGCGCTGCCTGTCAAATTGGTCAATCGCCCCGCCCCGGCCTGAGCGGCGATCAGCGCAGCCGCCTGCGGAGCGCCGCTCCCGTCGAATCCACCGCCACCACGCAGACCAGGATCGCCAGCAGAATGCCCGAAACCTGATCATAGGACATCAGCCGCAAGGCCGCGATCAGTTCGAAGCCGATACCCCCGGCCCCCACGATGCCCAGCACCGCCGAAGCACGGAAATGATACTCCCAGCGATACAGCGTGATGTCGGCCAGTTGCGGCAGCACCTGCGGCAGGATGGCGCGCTGGATGATCTGCAGCGGCCCGGCGCCGGCGGCGCGCGCCGCCTCGGCCGGGCGCGGGTCGCTGTGCTCGATCGCCTCGGCATAGAATTTTCCGACCATGCCCACGCTGTGCAGGCCGAGCGCGAGGACGCCCGGCAGCGCTCCGAACCCCACCGCGGCGACGAAGAGAATGCCCATGATGATCTCGGGCACCGAGCGCAGGAAGGAGAGCAACAGACGCGCCGCCTGCTGCACCACACCATTGGGCGCCGTGTTGACCGCCGCCAGCAGGGCCAGCGGCAGGGAGAAGGCCACGGCCAACGCGGTGCCAGCGATGGACATGGCCAGCGTATCGGCCAGCGGCCGCAGCCAGCTCCGCCAGCGGGTGAAATCCGGCGGGAACATTTCCGACGAGATCTGCCTCACCGCCGGCCAGGCATCGGCGAAGCGTTCGGCATCGAAGAAGCCGGTGACGGCCAGGGCGGCCACCGCCACCGCCAGCACCGCCGCCGCCAGCCCCGCCTGCCGTCTTCCGGCCGCCGCATTCGCGGCCAGGATGGCGGCGTGGCGGCTCATCCGCGCATCGCGCCGAGGTCGAGCTCCAGTACCCGCGCCGTGTCGCGCAGGATGTCGTAGGCGGCGTCGGTGGTGGCGGCAAAGCCCTCGACGCGGAAGGCGCGCAGCACCTCAGGCTCGCGCAGCTCCAGGAAGGCCGCGCGGATGGCGGCCTTCAGCGGCTCGGCCAGGCTGCCCTGCATCACCATGGGGTAGTTCGGAATGGGGGCGGAGAGGGCAATCTCCGTCACCCGCGCCGGGTCGATCACCTGGCGGGTGATGAGGGTGCGGAAAATCGCTTCGGACAGCGCGCCGGCGGCGACCTGGCCGGACTGCACGGCGCGCGCCACCGCGTCATGCGCGCCCAGATGCACGACACGGTAATCGGCGCCGCCGCGCAGCTGCGCGCGCTGCAGCAGCAGGGCGCGCGGCACGAGATGCGAGGAGGTGGAGGCCTGGTCGCCATAGCCCATCGCACGGCCGCGAATGTCTTCCAGCGCCCGCACCGGCCCGCCGGCGCCGGCGATGATGATGGATTGGTAGGTCGGCGCGCCGCGCTCGACGCCGACCGCGAAGGCCTCGATGGCGGGCGCGCGGGTCTTGGCCAGGACGTAGGAGAAGGGGCCGAAATAGGCGACCTCGATGCGGCCGAAGCGCATCGCCTCGATCATCGAGGAATAGTCCGTGGTGACGATCAGCTCGACCGCGCGGCCCAGCCGCTGCTCCAGGTGGTTCTTCAGCGGCTGGGCGTTCTGGATGAGCGTCGAGGCGTTCTCATCAGGCAGCAAGGCCACGCGCAGGCGGCGCGGATCGGCGCCCTGGGCATAGGCCGCGCCCGGGAAGAGACTGGCCAGGGTGGCGAATTGACGGCGGTTCATGCGAATTCCTCCTCATTGACTGGGGTTTGCGGCGTGGCGCCATAGATGCGGGTGATATCGGCCTCGGCCAGCAAGCCGGGCGGGCCGTCGAAGACCACGGCGCCGGCGGCCAGCGCCACAATGCGGTCGGCGTAGCGGCGGGCGAAATCCACCTGGTGCAGGCTGACGATGGCGGTGATGCCATCCTCGCGGCAGATGCGGGCCAGCAGGTCCAGCACCCGCGCGGCGGTGACCGGGTCGAGGCTCGCCACCGGCTCATCGGCCAGTATCAACCGTGGCCGCTGGGCCAGGGCGCGGGCGATGCCGACACGCTGCTGCTGACCGCCGGAGAGCGCATCCGCGCGGGTCAGCGCGCGGTCGAGCAGCCCCACCCGGTCCAGCGCATCCAGCGCGCGCTCACGCTCCGCACGCGACGCAGGAAGCAGGGCCGCCCAGGGGCTGCGCTGGCCCAGCAGCCCGATCAGCACATTGTCCAGCACGCTCAGCCGGCCGATCAGCTGGTGCTGCTGGAATACCATGCCCGTCTCGCGCCGATGCGCCCGCAGCCGGCGCAGTATCGGCAGGCCATCGGGCCCCAGCACCTCGCCTTCGCTGGGCCTGGCCAGCCCGTTCAGGCAGCGCAACAACGTGCTCTTGCCCGCGCCGGAAGGACCCAGCAGCACGGTGAAGGCGCCGGGCTCAAAAGCCAGATCGATCTTGCGCAAGGCCACGACATCGCGGCCATACCGCACAGCCAGCCCCGCCACGGCCATGGCGGGAGGGGATTTCGATGATGATTTGGTTTCAGGTGCCAAAGCGCTGTTCGATTGAGTTTGTGAATGTGAGATAGCCTCTGTCGCAACCACGAGGGGTGACACCTCCATGAAACAAGACGCGCCCCTGATCGTGGTGACCAACCAGGCCCATCCCGATGCCCTGGCGGTGCTGGCCGGTTTCGCCCGCGTCGACGCCAATGCCGGGGAAGCTCCCTGGCCGCGCGATGAACTGCTGCGCCGCGCCGCCGCCGCGGACGGCATGCTGGCCTTCATGACCGATCACGTGGATGCCGATTTCCTGGCGCATTGCCCGCGGCTGCGCGCCATCGGCTGCGCCCTGAAGGGGGCCGACAATTTCGACCTCGCGGCCTGCCGCGCCCGGGATGTGGCGGTGGCGGTGGTGCCCGATCTTCTGACGGCGCCGACGGCCGAGCTGGCGGTGGGGCTGATGATCGCGCTCGGCCGCCATATCCGGGCCGGCGATGCGCTGGTGCGCGGCGGCGGCTTCGCCGGCTGGCGGCCCATCCTGTTCGGCGCGGGGCTGGAGGGCGCGCGGGTGGGCATCATCGGCATGGGCGCGGTGGGCCGGGCCATCGCCGCCCGGCTCGCGGGGTTCGGCTGCCACCTCGCCCATCACGACCCCGCGGTGCCGGGGCCTGGCGCGCTGCCCCTGGCCGAACTTCTGGCGACCTCCGACTGGGTGGTGCTGGCCGCGCCGCTCACCCCCGCCACCCTGCACATGATCGACGCCGCGGCACTGGCGCAAATGCCGCCCGGCGCGCTGCTGGTCAATTGCGCCCGCGGCTCGCTGGTGGATGAGGCGGCGGTGGCGGCGGCGCTGGAGCACGGCCATCTCGGCGGCTACGCCGCCGATGTCTTCGAGATGGAGGATTGGGCCCTCCCCCACCGCCCGGCCGGCATCGCCCCGGCCCTTCTGGCCCAGCCCCGCACCCTCTTCACCCCGCATCTCGGCTCGGCGGTGGTGGAGGTGCGGCGCCGGATCGCACTCCAGGCGGCCACGGCGCTGGCCGATTTCTTCGCCGGCCGCCCCATGCCCGGCCGGCTGTGAGCCTGGATCTGCACCTCGTCGAGGCTTTTCTCGCGGTGCTCGATGCCGGCGGTTTCCGCGCCGCCGCCGCCCGGCTGGGACGGCCGCAGCCCACCATCAGCCAGCAGGTGCGCCGGCTGGAGGCGGCGCTGGGTCAGCCGCTGCTGGAACGCGGCCGTCAGGCCTGCCGCGCCACGCCCGAAGGTGCCCGCTTCGCGCCCCTCGCCCGACGCGCCGTGGCCGCTGCACAGCGGGCCGTGGCGGCAGCGCGGGCGGAAACCCTCGTGATCGGCGCCGCCTTCAACCCAGGCATCTATCTCCTGCCGCCGCTGCTGGAACCCCGCATGGAGTTGCGCCTGGCCAGCAATGCCGAGACGCTGGACAGGCTTGAAGCCGGCCTTGTCGATCTGGCGGTCACGGAGTGGCAGGACGGTCGCCCTGGGCTGGAGAGCCACCTCTGGCGATGGGAGGAAATGCTGGGCATCGTGCCGCCCGGCCACTGCTGGGCCGGGCGCGGCCGCATGGCGCTGGGCGAATTCCTGGCCGAGCCACTGATCGGCGGCGAGCCGGGCACCGGCACCGGCAGGCTGCTGGCCGAGGCGCTTGGCAGCGGCCACCCGCCGCTGCGTCTGGCGCGGCACATGGCCAGCACGGATGGCGTGAAGCGCGCGGTCGCAGCCGGGCTCGGGATTTCCGTCGTATTGGCCTGCGCGGTGCGCGATGAGATTGCCGCGGGCTCGCTGGTGGCCTTGCCATTCGAGGAAACATTGCTGCGGCCGATCCATGTCAGCCTGCATGCCGGGGCGGCAGGCGCCCCCCGGCGTTTTCTGGCGGGCTTGATGGCCGCCCCCATGGCCAAATGACGCCGGGTGCCGCGGAAAACCCACGGCACCCGGTCTGCTCCGCCCTGGATCAGGCGAGGTCGAAGCGGTCCAGGTTCATCACCTTGCCGAAGGCCGCGGCGAAGTCCCGCGCGAAGGCCTGCTCGGAACCCGCGCAGGCATAGACCTCGGCGATGGCGCGCAGCTGCGAGTTCGACCCGAAGATGAGGTCGACCACGGTGCCCGTCCATTTCACCGCGCCGGTGGCGCGGTCGCGCCCCTCCAGCACGCCCTTGGCCTCAGCGCTCGGCGCCCAGGCCGTGCCCATGTCGAGCAGGTTGACGAAGAAGTCGTTCGTCAGCGTCTCGGGCCGCGTGGTGAAGACGCCATGCGGGGATTGCCCGGCATTGGCATTGAGCACCCGCATGCCGCCGATCAGCACCGTCATCTCAGGTGCGGTCAGCGTCATGAGCTGCGCCCGGTCGATCAGCATCTCGCCCGAGGCCGGGCTCGCGCTGTCGGCGAGGTAATTGCGGAAACCATCCGCGCTGGGTTCCAGCACGGCGAAGGAGTCCACATCGGTCTGCTCCTGCGAGGCATCCATGCGGCCCGGGCTGAAGGGCACCGAGACGGTGAGGCCGGCCTTGGACGCCGCCTGCTCCACCGCGGCACAACCGCCCAGCACGATGAGATCGGCCAGCGAGACCCGCTTGCCGCCCGTCTGGGCCGCGTTGAACGCCGCCTGGATGGCCTCGAGCTTGCCCAGCACCACCGAAAGCTGGGCCGGCTGGTTCACCGCCCAATCCTTCTGCGGCGCGAGGCGGATGCGCGCGCCATTGGCACCGCCGCGCTTGTCGGAGCCGCGGAAGGTCGCGGCCGAGGCCCAGGCGGTGGAGACGAGCTGCGCGATGCCCAGACCGCTGGCCAGGATCTGCGCCTTCAGCCCGGCGATATCCGTCGCATCGATCACCGGATGGGTGCAGGCGGGGATCGGATCCTGCCAGATCAGCTCCTCGGCCGGAACCATGGAGCCGAGGTAGCGCACGCGCGGACCCATGTCGCGATGGGTCAGCTTGAACCAGGCCCGCGCGAAGACATCGGCAAAATGGGCGGGGTCCTCGTGGAAGCGCTTGGAGATGGGGGCGTAGATCGGGTCCATCTTCAAGGCCATGTCGGCCGTGGTCATGATCGGCGCATGGCGCTTCGTGGGGTCATGCGCGTCGGGCACGGCATCGGCGAGCGCGCCATTGGCGGGGATCCACTGCCAGGCGCCGGCCGGGCTCTTCGTCAGCTCCCAGTCGTGGTTGAGCAGGTTGTCGAAATAGCCATTGTCCCAGCGCGTGGGGTTGTTGGTCCAGGCGCCCTCGATGCCGCTGGTGATGGCGTCGCCGCCGCGGCCGCTGCCGAAGCTGTTCTTCCAGCCCAGGCCCTGCTCCTCGATGGCCGCACCTTCCGGCTCGCGCCCGACATGGGATTCCAGCGAGGCGCCGTGGCACTTGCCGAAGGTGTGGCCGCCGGCGGCGAGCGCCACCGTCTCCTCGTCATTCATCGCCATGCGGGCGAAGGTCTCGCGGATGTCGCGGGCCGAGGCCAGCGGGTCGGGATTGCCGTTCGGGCCCTGCGGGTTGACGTAGATCAGGCCCATCTGCACGGCGCCCAGCGGGTTCTCCAGCACACGGTCGCCGGTGTAGCGCTCATCGCCCAGCCAGGTGCCCTCGACGCCCCAGTAGATATCCTCTTCCGGCTCCCAGATATCGGCGCGGCCGCCGCCGAAGCCGAAGGTCTTGAAACCCATCGAATCCAGCGCGCAATTGCCGGCGAAGACCAGGAGGTCGGCCCAGGACAGCGCGTTGCCGTATTTCTGCTTGATCGGCCACAACAGGCGCCGCGCCTTGTCGAGGTTGCCATTGTCGGGCCAGCTGTTGAGCGGCGCGAAGCGCTGCGCGCCGGTGCCCGCGCCGCCGCGGCCATCGCCGATGCGGTAGGTGCCGGCGGCGTGCCAGGACATGCGAATGAACAGTGGCCCGTAATGGCCATAATCAGCCGGCCACCACTCCTGCGAGGTGGTCATCAGCGCGAAGATATCTTGCTTCACCGCCTCCAGGTCGAGCGTCTTGAACGCGGCGGCGTAGTCAAAGTCGCGGCCCATCGGGTCGGACAGCGCGGAATGCTGGTGCAGGATCTTCAGGTTGAGCTGGTTCGGCCACCAGTCGCGATTCGAGCGTACCCCATAGACCGTGTTTTTCGGGGCGCCGTGCAGCACCGGGCATTTGCCCAGGCCCTGGCCACTATCTCCGTCCATGCTTCTCTCCATTTCTGGCTGACTGATTGGGTTTGGCTGGCATTTGACGGCCTGACCCATCCGGAAGCTTCCGCCGGGAGGCCCGCCCGGCGGCAAGCTAGCGGCAACCCCGGGTTAAAAGGAAGCCCGTAATCTGCCAGGATACGATAGATCGTGCCTATATTCATGCACAGGACATCTTCATGAATCTGCGTGACCTTCGCTACCTCCTGGCGGTGGCCGAGCATGGCCAGTTCGGCCGCGCCGCCGAGGCCGCGGGCATCAGCCAGCCCACGCTCTCGGTGCAGATCCGCCGGCTTGAGGCCTTGCTGGGCGTCGTGCTGTTCGAACGCTCGGGCAAGATGGTGGCGCCGACCGCGGCCTGCGACAGATTGATCGGCCATGCCCGCGCCGCGGTGGCGGAGGCGGATGCCATCCTCGCCGTGGCGCGCGACTTGCGCGACCCGATGGCCGGGCGCTTCCGCCTGGGGATCATCCCCACCCTCGCCCCCTATCTGCTGCCGCTGATCTTCGCGCCGCTGCGCGAGGCGCTGCCGCTGCTCGACATCGAACCCTGGGAGGACCAGACCACCGCACTTCTGGAACGCCTGCGCGGCCACGAATTGGATGCCGTCATCCTCGCCACCGAGGTCGACCAGCCCGAGCATGTCAGCATGCCGCTCTTCGCCGAGCCCTTCCTGGCCGCCCTGCCACCCGAGCATCCCCTCGCCAGCCGCATGGTGGTGGCCGAGGCCGATCTCGCGGCCGACATCCTGGTGCTGGCCGATGGGCACTGCCTGCGCGACCAGGCGCTGGCGGCCTGCGGCCAGGGCGGCGCTTTGAGCGGCGCGCTGGGCGGCACGCTGCGGGCGGCGAGCCTTTCCACGCTGCTCAACATGGTCGCAGCCGGCTATGGCACCACGCTGGTGCCGGGCCTGGCCGCCGGGGTGGCGCGGGATGCCGGGATCGCGCTGCGGCCGCTCGAGGCGAGGACCGGACGGGTCGTGCGCATCGCCTGGCGTGCCCGCTTCCCCCGGCGTGCCGCGGTGGAGGCGGTGGGCCGGGTCGTCGCCGCCCGCCTGCGCGGCTTTGCCGAAGCGGCGGCCTCAGGCTCGGTATAGCCTGTCGCGGCAGCCTTGAGATTTCCCGCCCCAGCCGCTAAGCCACCTGCGTGAGACGGATCCCCGCCCCCATCGCGCGTGTGCTCGCCCTGGTGCTGCTGTTCCAGGCCGTGCTGGCGCCGGCGCTGTGCATCGGCCGCGCCCAGGGCCACGCCATCACCATGGAGATCTGCGGGCCGGATGGCATGCGCAGCCTGACCGTGGCGCTGGGCGACGAGGCGCCGGCGGAGGACAGCCAGCAGCATGGTTTCTGCGCGGTCTGCGCCGGCATGCCGCATGGTGCCGAAGCGCTGACGCCGATCCAGATCGCGCCGTTCTGGCTGCCCAGCAGCCCGTCCTGGCCGCCCGGCGGCCCGGCTGCGCAGCCGCCCCAGGCGCGCGCGCCGCCGCAACAACCCCGCGCCCCACCGGCCCTGGCCTGAACCCACAAAGCCGCACGCCCCGGCGTGCTCTCGTTCAAGCCATTCCGGATTCAAATTATGTCCAGACTTCGTCGCGCCCTGCTGGCTGCGCCTTGCCTGCTGGCCGCCCCCGCCTTCGCCCAGACCGAAATGCCGCCCGTCACCGTCACCGCCGATCGTGAGCGGCTGACCGCCGAGAGCAACGAGGCCGCGCGCATCCGGCTCTGGTCCTCGCCCGGCGCCAATACCGTGGTTCCGGCCAGCGATTTCCAGGAACGCGCCGGCGCCACCTCGGTGCGCGATGTGCTGGAATTCACCCCAGGCGTCTTCGCCGCCCCGAAATGGGGCGAGGATGCCAGGCTCTCCATCCGCGGCTCCGGCCTGGCGCGGAACTTCCACCTGCGCGGCATCCAGCTTTTGCAGGACGGCATTCCGCTGACCCAGGCCGATGGCAGCGGCGACACGCAGGAGATCGACCCGCTGGCGTATCAGCGCATCGAGGTGCTGCGCGGCGGCAATGCCTTCTCGCTCGGTTCCACCACTTTGGGCGGCGCCATCAACCTCGTCACCAATTCGGGCCTGAGCTCGCCTGGCGGTACGGCGCGGCTGGAAGGCGGCAGCGATGGCTTCTTCCGCGCCCAGGCGGCCTATGGCGTGGTGTCCGGCCCCTACGAGGGGTATTTCAGCAACACCTGGACGCAGCAGAATGGCTATCGGCACAATTCCGCGGGCCAGGCCAACCGCTTCAATGCCAATGCCTCCTACCGCTGGAACGACCAGGTCGAGACCCGAATCATCGTCAGCGTCAACAATATCTGGCAGCAGATCCCTGGCGCGGTGACGCGGGTTTCGGCGCTGAATTCGCCCCGGACCCCGGCGGCGGCGAATGAGAACGGCAACTATCAGCGCAACATCAATACCCTGCGCCTCGGCACCATCACCACCATCCAGGCCACGCCGGAGCTGCAATGGCAGATCGGCGGCAGCTTTGTGGACCGCAGGCTGTACCACCCGATCTTCCAGCTCGTGCGCAACCAGACGGCGGATTTCAACGCCTTCCTGCGCGGCACCTATGACGGGCAGGTCTTCGGCCTGCGCAACCGGGCGCATTTCGGCTTCACCTTCGCCGAGGGCACGACGGACAATCTGCGCTTCGTGAACCTGCGCGGCATTCAGGGCGAGCGGACCTTCCAGTCCGAGGATTTGGCCCGCACCACGACGCTTTATGCCGAAAACGCGCTCTATGTGTTGCCCCGGCTGGCGTTGGTCGCGGGCATCCAAAGCGGCTGGGCCTATCGCTCCAGCCGCAACATCCTCAACCCCGCGCTGTCGGGCTCGGGCGACTGGAATTGGGTGAACCCGCGTGTCGGCGTGCTGTATGACGTGACGCCGACGGTGCAGGCCTATGCCAATCTCTCCTGGTCGACCGAGCCGCCGACGCTGTCGGACGCCATCGCCCTGGTGCCGCTGGGCGGTTTCTCGCGCCTGAACGCGCAGCGCGCCTATACCGCCGAGATCGGCACGCGCGGACGGCATGGACGCATTGAGTGGGAGGTGGCGGCCTATCGCTCCTGGCTGCGCGATGAAATCCAGCTGCTGCTCGGCCCCACGCCCAGCAGCAGTTTTGCGCAGAACGTGCAGGGCCGCACGATTCATCAAGGTGTCGAGGTCGCGCTGAACTACACCCTGGCGCAGGACCTGTTCAGCGGCGGTGACCGCCTCAGCACCCGCGCCGCCTGGACCTTCTCGGATTTCCGGTTTTCCGACAATCCGACCTATCGCGACAACCAGCTGCCCGGCGCGCCACGACATGTGCTGCGGCAGGAGCTGCGTTACCGCCATGCCTCCGGCGCCTGGATCGCACCGAATATCGAGGTGGTGCCGCAGGGTTTCTATGCCGACAACGCCAATACTGTGCGCACCAACCCCTATACGCTGTTCGGTATTCGTGGCGGGGCCGAGCTGATACCCGGCCGTGTCAGCGCGTTTTTCGACGCCCGCAATCTTGGCAATACACGCTATATCTCCTCGGCCTCGGTGACGACGCGCGCCACGGCCAATTCGGCGCTGTTCGAGCCCGGCTTTGGCCGCAGCGTCTTCGCAGGTCTGCAGGTGAAGTTCTGATGAAACGGTTTTTCGCCCTGGCCCTGCTGGCCGCCCCGGCCCAGGCGCATGTCGTCATCGCGCCGGCCGAGGCGCCGGCGGGGAGCTATACCCGCATCGCCTTCATGGTCGGCCATGGCTGCGCGGGCGCGGCCACCACCGCCATCGAGGTCTCGCTGCCCGAGGGGCTGTCCGCCGCCCGGCCACAACCCAAGACCGGCTGGACCATCGCCGTGGAGAACCGTGCGGTGGAACGCCCCATCCCCACCGAGCACGGGCTGGTGCGCCAGGCACCGGCCAGCATCGCCTGGACCGGCGGCCCGCTGCCCGACCAGCATTACGACGAGTTCGTCATGCTCATCGCCACCCCCAACCGTCCCGGCACCACAATGATCTTCCCCGTCATCCAGCGCTGCGACGGCGGCGCCCAGCACGCCTGGGTCGAGGTGCCGCCGGAGGGGGCGCGGGCGCGAAGCCCCGCGGCCACGCTACGGCTGGTGGCACGCTGATGCGCGCCCTTCTCCTTGCCCTCGCGCTGCTGCCGCTGGGTGCGGGCGCCTGCGACCCCGATGAGATGGATCGCGCGATGAGCGAGATCTGCACCGCAGCCACCAATGGCGCGCGGCGACGAAGCCGAGGCCATGTCGTCCCGGCTTGGCCGTGCCCGCCATATCTGTATCAACGGCGACCCGGTCGTGGCCGCGGCGGAGGCGGTGCAACTCGCCCGCCTCGCAGGGCAGATCGAGGCAAGGGTCGCCTCCAAGGGAAATAAGCCATGAACCGACGCATTCTTCTCGCCATGCTGGCCGCCCTGCCGATGACAGGGTGGGCCCAGCAGCCAGCCTCAACGGCAGGCAGCCTGACTTTGGAGACGCCCTGGACCCGCGCGGCAGGAGCGGGTGGCCAGGGGGCGGGCTTCGTGACCATCCGCAATGCCGGACCCGCCGACCGGCTGCTCTCCGCCAGCACACCCGCCGCGGGGCGGACCGAATTGCACACCATGCTGCGCGATGGCGACATCATGCGGATGCGCCAGGTCGATGCCATCGCGGTGCCGGCGCAAGGCGCTGTGGCCCTGGCGCCGGGGGGGCTGCACATCATGCTGATCGGCCTGGTACGGCCGCTGGCGGTGGGCGAGAGCATACCGCTGACGCTTGTGTTCGAACGGGCCGGCCCGATCACGCTCAACCTGGATGTGCGGGCGGCGGGCGCACGGGCGCATTGACTGTGGCGGCGCGGCCGACCCTGCCGGCGGGAGCATGGTGAGGCCTGCGGTTGCACGCCTGGTCGCACCGCGCTTTCGGCCATGCGTTATGGCCTCATTGTAAATGGTACAAATCGGGGCGGCGCGGGTTCGGTCGGCCCTGTGCGGCCATGAGGGCCGGCCTGGCCGATGAATACGAGCCTGAGCGCCGGCTGCACCACGGCATTCCAGCTCGGGCAACGATCGCCTGTACATTGAGCATTTGTGCGAATACCACGGGCATTGTTTCGAATGCCTGTCGTCACCCCTGCCCCAGGAAGCCGCAGATTCTGATGTGGGACGGCCTCCCCGGAAAACAGATCTCGAGGGCTGTGGCGCGACGGTCTATGCCGTCCGGGGCGTTTCAAAGTGTTCCCAACTGAACCCCCGAGCAATCGCCGAACCCATCTCAATATAAAATTTCCGTCTTTTTTTTCGCTTTTTTACGGGGCTTCTCTCGAAAAAGCGCCGCCGGGGACCCTCAACCCGACCATAGCCACAACCCCTGCTTGCGCCACGCGCTACCGGCCTGTCAGTGGAAGCGCCACGGTTCGGACCAAATCCCCAATCCCACGGAGTCATGACAAGCCGCCTTTGTCGGTCCGGCAATCCATCTCACAGGCGCAACGAATATTGCGGTGAGCGATACCACACGCCGC
>LNFM01004954.1_pt1 | contig 23768 bp, 20 predicted proteins | sample 596031 | NCBI WGS metagenome assembly LNFM01 (sample SAMN04254537, study PRJNA301005) | activated carbon metagenome | isolation source: dual media filters at the Ann Arbor, Michigan drinking water treatment plant | place: USA: Ann Arbor | reverse complement strand
TGGCTTCCCACAGGCGGCGATCGAGCACCTGGGGGGTCCTCACCTCCTGGTAGTCGGCCTGGTCCAGGCGGCGGCGCATATAGTCCTCGACCGTCCGGTACAGCTTCCAGCCCTTGGGGTGCCAGAAGACGCTGCCGGTCGCTTCCTCCTGCAAATGGAACAGGCCCATTTCGCGGCCGATGCGGCGGTGGTCGCGGCGCTCCGCCTCCTCGACCTGGAGAAGATAGGCGTCGAGTTCCTTCTGGTCGCGCCAGGCAGTGCCGTAGATGCGGGACAGCACCGGGTTCTCGGACTTGCCGCGCCCATAGGCGCCGGCGACCTTGGTCAGCTTGAAGGCGGTGCCGACATCGCCGGTGCTGCGCAGATGCGGCCCGCGGCACAGGTCGATCCAGTCGCCCTGGCTGTACAGGCTGATCTCCACGCCCTCCGGCAGGTCGCGGATCAGCTCGACCTTGAAGGCCTCGCCCTTCTTCTCGAACAGCGCGGTGGCCTCGGCACGCGACACCACGCTGCGCTGGAACGCCGCGTTGCGCGCGACGATCTCCCGCATCCGCGCCTCGATGGCGGCGAAGTCCTCCACGCTGAAGGGCTGGTTGCGGAAGAAGTCGTAGTAGAAGCCGTTCTCGATGGTCGGGCCGATGGTCACCTGGGTGCCGGGGAACAGGTCCTGCACCGCCTCCGCCAGCACATGGGCGGTGTCGTGGCGGATCATCTCCAGCGCCTCGGGGTCGCGGCGGGTGATGAAGCGCAGGCTGGCATCCGCCGAGATTTCGTCCGACAGGTCGCGCAGCACGCCGTCCACCTGCATGGCAAGCGCGGCCTTGGCGAGGCCGGGGCCAATGCTGGCCGCGACCGTCGTGCCCGAGACGGGCCCGGCGAAGTCGCGGACGGAACCGTCAGGCAGGGTGATCGCGGGCATGGTGATACAAGGCTCCTCGGCTGTGCCATAAAGGGCGCGGACCATGGCCAGCCCACCGCCCCGCCGTCAAGGCGCTGGAGGGCTGCATGGCCCATATCACTCGACTAACGCGTCTTTATCTTTGCCTGGAAGCCTGAATGACCGATCGAGAGCCGCTGCCGCGCGCAGCCCTGTATGTCGATTTTGACAATGTCTTCATGGCCTTGCTGCGCTGGGATGAGCGTGCGGCCTATGCCTTCGGCGAACGCCCGGATGCCTGGCTGGCCTGGCTCGAAGGGCGGGAGGAAGGCGGCAAGCCGGCGACCCGCCGCACCCTGGTGCGCCGCTGCTACCTCAATCCGGGCGGATACTGGGATTTCCAGCCGGGCCGCCCGGTGGCGCGCTACCGCGCCACGAAGGACCTGCGCAACCGCACCTATTTCTCCGAGTTCCGCGGCGCCTTCGTGCAGGCGGGCTTCGATGTGGTGGATTGCCCGCCCGTCGCCTGGCTGAAAAACAGCGCCGACATGAAGATGGCGCTCGATATCCGGGAGGCGCTGGACCATCGCACCCGATTCGAGGAATTCGTCCTGCTTTCGGGCGACAGCGACTTCCTGCCGGCCCTGGCCCGGCTGCGCGCGCATGACCGGCGCATCACCATCCTGGCGCAGGATACGGCGAAGGCCGCCTATCTGGCCGCGGCCGACCTGGTGGTGGGCCTCGATGAATTCGCGCATGAGGGCATGGGCAACCTGCCCATCGCCCAATTCTCCGCCGCGGCCCCTGCCATGCGGGCCGAGCCGCCGCGCAGCGATCCGCCCCGCGCGGACCTGCCCGCCCTGCGCGCCCAGGCATTGGACTGGGTGCGGGAGGCGCTGGCGCGCAGCCCGGCCGGCGCGCTGCGCCTGACCGATCTCGGCCAGGCCCTGCCCCGCGCCTTCCCGGCGCTGCGCCATACCGATTACGCCGGCGCCGGCTCGCTCGGCGCCTTGATCGAGGAGGCGCAGGACCCGCGCCTGTCCCTCTCCGGCCCCCCGGCGCGGCGCTGGGTGTTCGATGCCGAGCGTGGCGCGGCGCCGGAGGATCTGGTTGCCGAGGAGAAGGCGCCGGAAGAGAAGACACCGGAAGAGAAGCCGGAAGACGCCGCGCCCGCACTCCCGCCGCCCGGGCCTTCACCGGAGACGACGCGGCCCGAGGCGGAGGCCGCCCAGCCCGAGGCTCCCCAGCCTGAAGGCGCCCAGCCTGAGGCTCCCCAATCTGGGGCTCCCCAATCTGGGGCTCCCCAATCTGAGGCTCCCCAATCTGAGGCTCCCCAGCCCCAGCCGGGCCTGACCCACGACGCCGCGCTGATGGAAGCGCCGCAATTGCTGCGCGACCTGCTCTGGGGCTCGCGCGATCCGAAAGGCCTGCCGCATGACCTGCCGGCCTTCACCCCGGCGGAACTCGGCTTCCTGCTGCACGCGATCGCCGCCGCCCTGCCGCTGGAGCCCGCCACCGCCGCGCCCGACCTCGCCCGCGCCGCCGCCGCGGAGGGCCTGCACGTCTCGGCGCGGGAGGTGACGGCGCTGCTGCGCTGGCTGATGCGCGGCTACGTGAAGCTGCATGAGCCGGCGACGCCGGAGGGCGCCGCCCGCCTGTCCCGCGTGTTGTTCGCAACCCTGGTGAACACCGCCCGCGCGGCCGGGGAAAAGCTGAGCGAGACGGAGACGGAGGCACTGCGCGGCTGGACGCAATCCTGCCTGGGCTAAGTTTTGTCGTGTGATTCACGCCCTTCGGTGAGCCCACCTCGGACGATCACACTCCGACACTCAGCCTGCCGGCAGGATGCCCGCCAGCGCCGCATGCACCGTATCCAACCCCAGCCCGGACAGCGGCACATGCCGCAGCACCGCCACGCTGGGGCCGCGCGGGGCGCAGAGCGCCGGGTCGCTGTCGCCGCCGAACAGCGCCAGGGTCGGGCAGCCGGCGGCGGCGATCAGATGCGTCGGGCCGGTGTCGTTGCCCAGCGCGAAACGGGCCTGGCGGGCCAGCGCCGCGATCTCGGCAAAGCCGGTGCGCCCGGCCAGGTTGATGGCGCCGGGCGCGGCAGCCACGATCCGCGCCGCCATCTCCGCCTCCGCCTTGCCGCCCAGCACCACGCAGGGAATCGCGCTGGCCGCGGCGAAGGCGGCGAAGCGCGCCTCCGGCCAGCGCTTGCCGGGCCGCTGCGGCGACGCCCCCGGCACCAGCAGGGCGAATTCCGGCGGCAGGCCGAAGCCGCCGAGATCCGCCGAGAGCCAGTCCAGCGCCGGCGGCGGGAAGTGCCTGAGGCCCGCGGCTTCCAACTGCTCCCGCTGCCGTTCGATGGTGTGCAGCGCGTCACGGTTCGGGTTGTCATGCGGGTGGGAGGCACCGCGCGCCACGCCGGACCACTCCACCCCCAGCCCCACCAGCCAGCGGTAGCGGGAGGATCGGCCGGAGGTTTGCAAATCATACACCCGCCCGAAACGCGCCTGACGCAGACGGCGCCGTAGGCCGAGCACGGCGCGCGGGTCATGCCAGGCGGGGCGGCCCTCGGACCAGACCTCGTCGAACCAGGGGCTGCGGCGGGCCAGCTCCGCGAAGGGCGGCGTGGTCAGCAGCACGATGCGCGCGCCCGGATGATGCGCGCGGATCGCGGCGAAGGGGCCGAAGGACTGCACGAAATCGCCCAGCGCGCCGAGGCGGATCACCAATATGGCGGGGGCAGTCATGGCAGAAGCTCCCGGTACACGGCGATCGTCGCCGCCTGCATCGCAGCGGTGCTGTAGCGCGCCAGCACCGCCTGCCGCGCCGCATCCCCCACCGCCTGGCGCGCTTCCGCGGGCAGGGCCAGCACCTGCGCCAGAATCGCGGCCAGCGCCGCCGGGTCGCCCGGCGTCACGCGCCAGCCGGTTGCGCCATGCTCCACCGTCTCCCGCGGCCCGCCGAGATCGGCGGCGATCACCGGCCGCGCCATGGCCTGGGCCTCGATCACGGTGCGGCCGAAGGCCTCGGCATCCGTACTGGCATGCACCACCACATCGGCCGCCGCCATCGCCAGGGCCAGCTCCGGCACATGGCCGAGCAGGCGCAGCTGCCCGGCCACGCCAAGCTGCGCGGCCAGCTCCTGCAATTCGCGCAGGTAGCCATCCCGCCCGCCACCGGCCAGCACAACGCGCGTATTCCCCGGCAGCAGCGCCAGCGCCCGCAGCAGCACGGCCTGGCCCTTCCAGCGCGTCAGCCGCGCCGGCAGCAGCAGCACCGCATCGCCAGGGGCCGCGCCCCATGCGGCACGCTGCGCTGCCACCGCCGCCGGATCCACCAGCGCCGGGTCGAAGCGGCGCGGATCGACGCCGCGCGGGATCAGCCGGATGCGGTCGGCCGGCACGCCGTGGCGCGCCTGCACCAGTTCCGCGATGAAGCCGCTGATCGCGATCACCCGGTCGCCGCGCGCCATGACGGAATTGTACAGCCGCTTGCCGGGCAGGCCCTCATTATAGGCGCCGTGATAGGTGGTGACGAAGGCGGCACCCGCGCGCCGCGCCGCCAGCAGCGCGGACCAGGCCGGGGCGCGAGAGCGGGCATGGATGATCCGCACCCCCTCCGCCTGCGCCAGCGCCGCCAGCGCCGCGGCGTTGCGCCAGATGGCGAGCGGCGATTTGCTGGCCAGCGGCAGCGTCACATGCCGCACGCCGAGCCGTTCCAGCTCCGCCACCAGCGCGCCGCCGGCGGAGGCGACCAGCGGCCGCAGCCCGGCGTCGCGGATCGCCTCGGCGATTTCAATGGTGCCGCGCTCCACCCCGCCTGAGGCCAGAGCGGGCAGCACCTGGAGCACGGCGGGGGGCATCGTCATGGCGCGCCGTCCTACCCCCGGCGGCGCGGCGCGTCCATCAGGCGCCGGCGGCGCACCTACATCCAGGGTGGGCTGACCTGCGCGGCTGAGAGGCTGGCGGCGCTGATGGGACCGCTGCCGCCCATGGCGAAGTAGCCATTGTACAGCACCGCATGGCGCCGAAGCCGACCCCAGTTACGGTACAGGTAACGCAATTCGCGGGAGGTCACGTTGTAGGTGCTGTCGGCGGTCTTGTGCAGGATCGCGGCGATGTCGCCCATGCCGTCGAAGTGGAAATGGACCCGGCCGCCACGTGCCACCACCCATTCCATGGAGACCTTCGACCAGCGCGCGCCAAGCTGCCGGCCGCCTCCGGCATGCTCCATGCTTTTATTCGGGGCGTCCGCATCCCACTTCGGACCGCCCGCGATGGAGATCACCTTGCCATGCTCGATCAGGGTCGCCCCGGCGCGGAAGGTTGAGGCGCCGGGCTGCCTGTCTTTCCCGAAGCTGGTCGCGAAGCTGATGAAATCGCGGTACTCCGCGGATAGATCCTCATCATCCTTGCCGCTGTGATGCTCCAGCCATGCCATCTCCGCCACCGTTCCACCGCGGCGGGCCATGTCGATGGCGCGCGGACCGAAGCCGGCGATCGGCTCTGGCACGCCGAGCACCGCAACATTGCCGTTCAAGCCGAAATGCATGTCCATCGGGCCAAGCTTGCCCACGGATCCATAGGTTTCCGCGATCGTTGCGCCACCGTAGGTGGCCGGCGCGAAGCCGCAGACATGCGTCATTGCCATAACAGCTTCCCCGCCCCACCAGCGCCTTCCGCCACGGCGCTTCCGGCGAGTTAGGCATGCAACCGCTTTCGCAACAAGCGTGCAAGCGCCGGCCCGCGGGTGTTCACCAAAGCGGCGCCCTGGCCCTACTGTACCGCCACGCCAAGAAGGGAACACGGCCCGCCATGAACCAGCCCGCGCCGACCGCCGGCCCGCCCCGGTTGCCCGAGGATTGGACCTCCGGCCATTTCGCGCTGCGCCTGATGACGCCGGATGGACCCTGCGTCTTCGCGCTGCGGCACGCCCAGGCCTTCGACATGACCCCGGCCTTCGGCACCGCCAGCGCCTGGCTGAACAGCGAGGACCCCATCGCTGCCATCACGGCCCGCGGCGTGCCGGCCTCGCTGGACCTGCCGGCGGCGCTGGCCAATGCCCATCACGCGGCGCAGGACCCGAAGCACCCCTGGCTGCTGGCGCCGATCGATCTGCAGGTCATCAAGGCCGCCGGCGTGACCTATGTGCGCTCCATGCTGGAACGCGTGATCGAGGAACGCTGCCGCGGCGATGCCAGCCAGGCGGAGGCGATTCGCGCCGAGGTGCGCGGCATGATCGGCGACGACCTGGCAAACCTGGTCCCCGGCAGCCCGGAAGCCGCCCGGGTGAAGGCGGCGTTGGTCGCCAAGGGCTGGTGGAGCCAGTATCTGGAGGTGGGCATCGGCCCGGATGCGGAGATTTTTACCAAAGGGCCGGTTCTTTCGGCGGTGGGCCCGGGCGCCAAGGTCGGCGTCCACCCCTCCAGCCAATGGTCCAACCCCGAGCCCGAAGCCGTGATGGTGGTCAACGCGCGTGGAAAAATCGTCGGCGCGACGCTGGGCAATGATGTGAACCTGCGCGACGTGGAAGGCCGCAGCGCCCTGCTGCTCGGCCGCGCCAAGGACAACAACGCCGCCTGCGCCCTCGGCCCGCTGATCCGCCTGTTCGATGAAGGCTTCACGCTGGAGGATGTGCGCCAGGCGGAGCTGACGCTGAGCATCACGGGGCGGGATGGCTTCACCATGCAGGACACCGGCCGCATCGGCGCCATCTCACGCGACCCGACGGAGGTGGTGGGCCAGATGATCGGCGCGCATCACCAGTATCCGGATGGCGCGGTGCTGTTCCTCGGCACGCCCTTCTCCCCCTCCAAGGACCGTGGCGCGGCGGGGATGGGCTTCACGCATCACCCGGGCGACGTGGTCCGCATCAGCACGCCCCGCCTGGGCGCGCTGGAGAATGAGGTGGACCGCACGGATTCCTGCCCGCCCTGGCGCTTCGGCATCGGCGCGCTGATGGCCAGCCTCGCCCGCCGGGGATTCCCGGCATGAGGGAGGAAACCGGCCGGTTGGATGGCCGCCTCGCCTGGGCGCGGCTGCCCGGGCGCGGCCCCGGCGTGGTGTTCCTGCCAGGTTTCCGCAGCGACATGCAGGGATCCAAGGCGCTGGCACTGCGCGACCATTGCGCCGAGACCGGCCGCGCCTTCCTGCGGCTGGACTATTCCGGCCATGGCGACTCCGCGGGCCGGTTCGAGGATGGCACCATCGGCCAATGGGCCGCCGATGCGCTGGCGCTGTTCGATGCGCTGACCGAAGGGCCACAGCTGCTGGTCGGATCCTCCATGGGGGGCTGGATCGGGCTGTTGCTGGCCCGCCAGCGCCCGGCGCGGCTGGCCGGCTTCATCGGCCTGGCCCCGGCGCCGGATTTCACCGAAACGCTGATGTGGCCCGCCTTCACCGAGGCGCAGCGCCAGGCGGTGATGCGGGACGGGGTGATCCACCTGCCCAGCCAATATGGCGAGCCGACCCCGGTGACCCGCGCGCTGATCGAGGATGGCGCACGGCAATCCGTGCTCGACGGCCCGCTCGCCCTGCCCTGCCCGGTCCGCATCCTGCAGGGCATGGCGGACCCGGACGTGCCCTGGCAGCACGCGCTGCGGCTGGTGGCGGCGCTGGAGGGCGGCGATGTCCGCCTGCACCTGATCAAGGATGGCGACCACCGCCTGTCCCGCCCCGAAGACCTGCGCCTGCTGGCGGAGACGGTGGAGAGCCTGCTGGCTACCCCCTGAGATTCTGCTTCAGTATTTGGGCCAGCCCCTCCCGATAGGTCGGGTAGCGCCAGGCCAGGCCGAGCGCCGCCTTGGTCGCCGCACAGGCAACGCGGCGATTTTCCGCCCAGAAGGACAGGCCCATCGGCGACATCGCGGCGCTGGCCTGTTCGAAGGGCAGCGCCGGCGGCGGCGCCACGCCCAGCAGCCGCGCTGCCTCCGCCACCACATCCGCATTGGGCGCGGGTTCGTCATCCACCAGGTGCAGCACCCGCGGGCCCACCCGGTCCTGCCGCGCGGCGGCGACCACGGCCTGGGCGATATCGTCGCGGTGGATGCGGCTGAAGGAATGGCCGGGCTTCACCACCCGCCGCGCCGTGCCGCGCCGCACATCCTCCAGCGCGCTGCGCCCGGGGCCAGGGCCGTAGATGCCGCCCACGCGGAACAGGTCCAGCGCCGCGCCGCGTGAAGCCGCGGCCGCACGCCAGGCTTCCTCCACCCGAAGGCGCTGGGCGGAACGCGCCTGACCGGGGGCCGGGGGCGTCGCCTCATCCACCTCCGCCCCGCCGCGATCGCCATAGACGCCGGTTGTGGACAGATAGCCGATCCAGCGCAGCGCCGGGGCCTGGGCGATCGCCTCGGCATGCGCCAGCAGCACCGGGCAGCCGGCCTCCTCCGGCCCGGCGGTGACCACCAGATGCGTCGCAGCCCGGATCGCCGCCCCGGCCTCCGCGAATCGGACCACCGGAATCGTGGCGGCGATGCGGGCCGGATCGCGCGCCGTGCCCGTCACGGCAAAGCCGGCCGCCGCCGCTTCCGCCGCAATGGCTGCCCCGGAATAGCCAAGACCCGCCACCACCATCCGCATCATTCACCCATTCCCCCACCGCACAACTGGCGCCACGGCGCGCCAATGCGTAGGATCGCTTGCCATGCGACGCCAGACCCGAACCGTCCTTCTCGGCGCTTTTGCCGCCGCCGCGCTGACGGCGCTGGGCGCGGTCGGCTGGGTGGCGCTGACGCCCACCCAGGCCCAGACGGCCGAAGACACCATGCCGACCCCGCCGGAGCCGCCGCGCCTGGCCGATGGGCCGGAATTCGAACGCTGCCTGCTGCTGCTCCGCAACGACCCGGAAGCCGCGCGCAGCTTCGCCGAGACCTGGGACCGCGAAGGCGGCGGCGAAGGGGCAAAGCAATGCCAGGCGCTGGCCCTTCTGGCGCTGGGGGAACCGGCGCTGGCCGCGCAGCGGCTGGAAACCCTCGCCACCCGATCCACCGGCGGCAGCCTGGCCCGCGCCGCGGTCTATGCCCAGGCCACCCAGGCCTGGCTGATGGCCGGGGAGGCCAACCGCGCCTATGGCGCCGCCACCCTGGCCCTGACCCTGTCGCCGGATGATGTGGATCTGCTGGTGGATCGCGCCGTCACGCTCGGCAGCCTGTCCCGCTACATTGAGGCGATCGAGGATCTGGATCGCGCCCTGGTGCTGGACCCGAACCGGGCGGAGGCGCTGGTCTTCCGCGCCGCGGCCTACCGGCACAAGGACCGCGTGGAACTGGCGGCGCGGGATATCGAACGCGCCCTGGCCGCCGACCCCGCCAATGCCGAAGCGCGGCTGGAACGCGGCATCATCCGCCAGCTGCGCGGCGACAGCGCCGGGGCGCGGCAGGATTGGGAACGTGCGATCGCACTTTCGCCGAATTCGCCGACAGCCGACCTCGCCGCGCAGAACCTGGCGCTGAACGAGGCCGGGCCGGCCAGGCGCTGAACCGGCTTGACCGGCGCCATCACCGCGCTGCTGTGCTGCCAATTGGCGGGGGAGGTCCTGGCCCGCAGCCTGGGCCTGGCGGTGCCCGGGCCGGTGGTTGGCATGGTGCTGCTGTTCGCCGTGCTGCTGCTGCGCCGGAAGCCGGTGCCCGCTGCGCTGGGCGGCACGGCCGATGGGCTGCTCGGCCATCTCGGGCTGCTTTTCGTGCCGGCGGGCGTCGGCGTGGTGCTGCACCTGCCGCTACTGGCACGGGACTGGGCGCCGCTTTCGCTGGCCATCCTGGCCGGCACCCTGGCAGCCATCGCCGCCACCGGCTTGCTGGCGCAGGCGCTGCTGCGCCGTTTCGGATGACCGACCTCGCCGAGATCTGGGTCTATCTGGCACGGGAACCGCTGGCGGCGCTGACCGCCACGCTGCTGGCCTGGCTGGCGGCACTGCGGGTGCAGGCTTGGTGCCGCTGGCACCCGCTGGCCAACCCGGTGCTGATCGCGGTGGCACTGCTGGCGGGCGGGCTGCTGGCGGCGGGCATCGACTACCGCGACTATTTCGCCGGCGCGCAATTCGTGCATTTCCTGCTCGGCCCGGCGACCGTCGCGCTGGCCATTCCGCTCTACCGGCACTTTGCCAGCGTCCGGCAATCCGCGCTGGCCGTCATCCTTTCCGTGGTGCTGGGTGGCGCCTTTGCGGCGGCGGCGGGCGTGGCCATCGCGCTGGCCTTCGGCGCCGCGCCGGAAGTTGCGGCGAGCCTGGCGCCACGTTCCGTCACCACCCCCGTCGCCATGGGAATCGCGGAACGCCTGGGCGGCCTGCCCTCACTGACCGCCGTGGTGGTGATCCTGTCCGGCATCACCGGCGCGGCGCTGGGGCCGCTGGTGCTGAACCTGGTGCGGGTGCAGGACTGGCGGGCGCGGGGCCTGGCGATTGGCACCGCAGCCCATGGGATCGGCACCGCGCGGGCGCTGAGCGTGAATGCGACGGCCGGCGCCTTCAGCGGGCTGGCCATGGGGCTGAACGCCATCGCCTCCGCCCTGCTGGTGCCGCTGCTGTGGCGGCTCTGGGCTGGCTAAGGCGCAGGCAGCGGCGTGGCGGGGCTGCGGCCATACAGGCCGCGGCGCAGCTCGGTGCGCGCGGCGGCGGTGAAGGCATCCATCCGGTCGAGGAAGGCCGTCTGCTCCGCAGTCCGCACGCCATCCTGCCAGTTGGCGGCGCTGCGGGCGCTGCCGGTGGCGTAGGCGGCGGGGGCGAAGCGGTATTCCACATGCAGCAGGTGCATGCCTTCGGACAGCAGCACATGCCCGGCGATCCAGCGCGGCGGGATGAAACCCGGGCGGTCCTCGCCCAGTGCATAAAGGCTGCGCATCCAGGCCGGCGTGTTGGTTCCGGCGCCGGAGCCCTGGTTCACCAGCCCGCGGCAATCCAGGCTGCCGCTCACGGCCATGTCCACCTGCCGGCGCAGGGCATCGTTTCGGGTACAGATTCCATGCGCATTCCAGACCGTGCCGACATCCGTGGCCGCTGTCGCCAGGATCACGCCGGCCGCCCGACCGCCCACTTCCTGCACCAGCAGGGCGCGGTGCAGCGTGATCGGGTTGATGAGGTCCCGTGTGCGTCCCGGCTCCGCGCCCTGATGCACCACGCGCCATGGCCCGGGCGGCAGGGCCACCACCTTGCCGCCCAGGTTCAGCGTGCCTTCCATCATCTGCGCCGCCGCATCGGGCACGCCGACCCGCAAAGCCAGGACCAGTGCAAGCAGGGATAATAGGCCAGGACGACGCATCAAAGCCTCCGGAAACAGACCCGCATGCAGTATGCGAACCGTTCCGATCGGGCGACAAGTCCGACGGAGTTACAAATCCGTCAGGGAGACTAGGGGCCGCGCAGCCGCCCAGGCCTCGCGGCGTTCAGAAATCCAGGTCGCCGTAATGCGGCGGCGGCACCACGCCGGTCACGCGGTCGCCCAGCAGCGGGCGGAAACTCGGGCGGGACTTCACCCGCGCGTACCAATCCTTCGCCGCGTCACTGATCGACCAATCCACGTCGCCGATATAGTCCAGCGCCGAAAGCTGCGCCGCCGCCGCCAGATCCGCCAGGCCGATCTGCGGCCCGGCCAGCCAGGCCCGGGTTTCCGCCAGCCAGCCGATATACTCCAGATGCGGCTTGAGGTTGGCATAGCCGGCGCGGATCGCCGTGGCGTCCGGATTGCCGCGGCCGAGCATCCGCTTCATCTGCTTTTCGAACACCAGGTTGCGGGTGACCTCGGCGTAGAATTTCTGGTCGAACCAGGCGACCAGCCGCCGCATTTCCGCACGCTCGCCCAGCGTGCGGCCCAGCAGCGGCATGTCGGGATAGGCCTCGTCCAGATACTCGCAGATGGCATAGGAATCGGCGATCGAAAGCCCGTTCGATTCCTGCAGCAGCGGCACCGTGCCGGCGGGATTCACGGCGAGGAATTCCTCTCGCCTTTCCCAAACCCGCTCGATCCGCAGATCGAAGGGAAGGCGCTTCTCAGCCAGGGCGAGGCGGACCTTGCGGCAATAGGGAGAGAGGGGGAGGTGAAAGAGGATCCGCATACGGGCCGATATTTGAGACGGCTGTGATTATCGCACGCGGCGCCGCTGCGGCCAACCCGCAGCCGCAGGTTGTTGGCGGGCCGACGCCGCTTCTCCCTAACCGCGTCGCGGTGCCGCATCCAGCGCGGCCGCGATGGCGGCCCAAAGCGGCTTGCGGCGCATGGCATCATCATAGGGCAGCGGCCGTGCCTGCGCGGCATCGCGGCGACGGTGTTCCGGCAGGCGGCCCTGGCGGATCCAGGAATGGCGGTCCGTCAGCCCCCAGGTGACCACGGCGCGCACGGCAGGTTCCGCCAGCGTCGCATCCAGGAAACGCCGCACCAGCTCCGCCGCCGCCGCATCGCGCGGTGCCGGCGCGGGTGGCAGGGCGCGGCAATTCACGTCCATCTCCGTCACCTCGATGGTCAGGCCCAGCGCCGCCACCTCGGCCAGGAAGGCACGCCACTCACCAGCCTCGAAGGGCTGGCCCGCCTGGAGATGCGCCTGCACGCCCAGCACCTGCACCGGCGCACCGGCCTGGCGCAGCGCGCGCAGCAGGCCGAGCACGCCGAGGCGGCGGCGGCGGGACCAGGCGGTGGCGTGCTCGCAGCCGAAATCATTATAGGCAAGCCGCGCGGTGGGGTCCGCGGCGCGGGCCATGTGGTAGGCCTGCGGCAGGTAATCCGGCCCCAGCCGGTTCAGCAGCCAGGTGCGGCGCAGGAAATCCGGCCGGCCATCCTCGGGCGCCACCGCTTCATTCACCACATCCCAGGTGGCCACGCGGCCCTGCCAGCGCAGCATCGTGGCATCGACATGCTGCGCCATGGCGGCCGCCGTGCCGCGGGCCGAGAGATCCGCCAGCCAGCGCGGCTCGCTTTCATGCCACAGCAGGGTGTGGCCGCGCACCGCCATGCCGTTGCGGCGGGCGAAATCCATCAACTGGTCGGCGCGGCGCGGTGCGCGGTTGCCGGCCTGCGGCTCCAGCTCCGCCCATTTCATCTCATACTCGGCGACCAGCATCCCGCAATCGGCGCGGAAGGCGGCCAGCAGATCCGGCTCCGCCATCTGCCGCGTGCTGAGCGCGGCGCCGAAGGCGAGGCCCTTGGCGGCGGCGCGCGCATGCAGCCCGCCCGCCACCGGCTGCGCCACGGCGCTGCCGGAGACGGCAAGGCCGAGCAGCGCGCGGCGCGTCGCCGCCGGCATCACTCCGCGGCGACGGCCAGCGCGTCTTCCATCGGCTGCGGCAGGTAGCGGGCGTAGTCCTTCGGCACGACATGCCAGAAGTTCGACCGCTCCGTCGCCCAGTCATTCAGCAGCCGCGCGGCAAACGGGCTGCCGGTTTCCTCGACATGCCGCGCAATGTGCTCGCGCAGCGCGCCGTCCCAATGGGCGGAGGCGCCGATGCGGCACCAGCGCAGCGTTTCCGGATTCACACGATGCTCGAAGCTGGCCTCGGCATCGTAGATGAAGGCCATGCCGCCGGTGAAGCCTGCGCCGAAATTGTCGCCGACCGGGCCGAGGATCACGACGGTCCCGCCCGTCATGTACTCGCAGCCATTGGCACCGACGCCTTCCACCACGGCCAGGGCGCCGGAATTGCGCACCGCAAAGCGTTCCCCGGCCTGGCCGGCCGCGAACAGCGCGCCGCTGGTCGCGCCATAGAGGCAGGTATTGCCGATGATGGTGTTGTCCTTCCACACCAGCGAGGAGGACGGCGCCGGCCGCACCACGATGGTGCCGCCGGACAGGCCCTTGCCGACATAGTCATTGGCGTCGCCGAAGACTTCCAGCTTCAGGCCGCGCACCGCGAAGGCGCCGAGTGACTGGCCCGCAGAGCCGCGCAGGCGGACGGAAAGATGCCCGCTCTGCAGCCCTTCCATCCCGAAGCGGCGGACGATCTTGCTGCTGATCTTGGTGCCGATGGCGCGATGCGTGTTGCGGATGTTGTAGGCGAGCTGCATCTTCTCGCCGCGCTCGAACAGCGCCGCGGCGTCGCGGATCATGTCCGCATCCAGCGTCTCCGGCACCTCGTTGCGGCCTTCCAGCGTGCAATAGGCGGCGTGCGCGCCGGAATCGGCCTTCACCAGCAGCGGGTTCAGGTCGAGGTCGTCCAGATCCTCCGCGCCGCGGCTGACCTGGCGCAGCAGGTCGGTGCGGCCGATCACTTCCGTCAGCCTGCGGAAGCCGAGGCTGGCAAGGATTTCCCGCACCTCCTCCGCCACGAAGCTGAACAGGTTGATGACCTTCTCCGGCGTGCCGGCGAACTTCTGGCGCAGCGCGTCATCCTGCGTGCAGACGCCGACGGGGCAGGTGTTGGAGTGGCACTGGCGCACCATGATGCAGCCCATGGCGACGAGCGACGCCGTGCCGATGCCGAATTCCTCGGCGCCCAGCATGGCGGCGATCACCACGTCCCGCCCGGTCTTCAGCCCGCCATCGGTGCGCAGCTTCACGCGGTGGCGCAGGCGGTTGAGCATCAGCACCTGATGCGTCTCCGTCAGCCCCATCTCCCAGGGCAGCCCGGCATGCTTGATGGAGGAAACCGGCGAAGCCCCCGTGCCGCCGGAATGGCCGGAGACCAGGATCGCATCCGCCTTCGCCTTGGCGACGCCGGCGGCGATGGTGCCGATGCCGCTGCGCGCCACCAGCTTCACGCAGACGGTGGCTTCCGGATTGATCTGCTTCAGGTCGTAGATGAGCTGCGCCAGATCCTCGATCGAATAGATGTCGTGGTGCGGCGGCGGGCTGATCAGCATGACGCCCGGCGTGGAATGCCGCAGCTTCGCGATGAGTTCGGTCACCTTGAAGCCGGGCAGCTGCCCGCCCTCACCGGGCTTGGCGCCCTGCGCGACCTTGATCTCGATTTCCTTGCAGTTGTTCAGGTATTCGGCGGTCACGCCGAAGCGGCCCGAGGCGATCTGCTTGATGGCGGAATTCGCATTGTCGCCGTTGCGGCGCGGCCGCGCGCGCGCCGGATCCTCGCCACCCTCGCCGCTGTCGCTGCGGGCGCCGATGCGGTTCATGGCGATGGACAGCGTCTCATGCGCCTCCGGGCTCAGGGCGCCGAGCGAGATGCCGGGCGCCAGCAGGCGCTTGCGGATTTCCGTGATGCTCTCGACTTCCTCCAGCGAGACGGCCACGCGCCCATCGCCGCGGAAATCCAGCAGGTCGCGCAGCGCCACCGGCGGCAGCTTGCGGACGCCTTCGGAGTAGCGCTTGAAGGTCTGGTAGCTATCCGTCTCCACCGCCTTTTGCAGCGTGTGGATCAGGGACCCGTCGAAGGCGTGGTTCTCGCCGCGCTTGCGCAGCTTGTACAACCCGCCCACCGGTAGCGTCACCGCATCCGCATCCCAGGCCTTCTCATGCAGCGCGAGGACGCGCCGCGCGATGCCGGACAGGCCGATGCCGGAAATGCGCGAAGCAATGCCTGGGAAGAATTCCGCCACCAGCGCGCGGGACAGGCCGATGGCTTCGAAGTTCATGCCGCCGCGATAGGAGGAGATGACGGAGATGCCCATCTTGGACATCACCTTCAGCAGCCCCTTGTCCACCGCCTTCTTGTAGCGGGCGACGCAATCCTTCAGCGACAGGCCCTCAAACAGCCCGCGCCGGTGCCGGTCCGCGATGCTTTCCTGCGCCAGATAGGCGTTCACCGTGGTGGCGCCGGCGCCGATCAGCACGGCGATGTAGTGCACATCGATGGATTCGGCGCAGCGCAGGTTGAGGCTGGTGAAGGTGCGCAGCGAGTTCTTGACCAGATGCGTGTGCACGCCGCCCACGGCCAGGATCATCGGGATGGCGGCGCGATCCGCCCCCTGCCCTTCATCGGTCAGGATCACATGCGCGCAGCCGCTGCGTACGCCTTCCTCGGCCTCACGGCGGATGCGCTCGATGGCGTGACGCAGGCCCTGCTCGCCTTCGGTCACCGGAAAGGTGCAGTCCACCACGCAGGCGGTGTCGCCCATATAGGCGCGCATGGCGGCGAATTCCGCGTTGGAGAGCACGGGGCTGTCCAGCATCAGCATGTCGCACTGGGTCGGATCCTCATCGAGGATGTTGCCCAGATTGCCGAGGCGCGTCTTCAGCGACATCACCCGCGTCTCACGCAGAGAATCGATCGGCGGGTTGGTGACCTGGCTGAAATTCTGCCGGAAATAGTGGTGCAGGCCGCGATACTGGCTGGAGAGCACGGCGATGGGCGTGTCGTCGCCCATGCTGCCTATCGCCTCCGCCGCATCCTCCACCATCGGGTGCAGGATCGTCTCCAGCTCCTCCAGCGTGTAGCCCATGGCGAGCTGGCGGCGGCGCAGCGCCTCCCCGGTCAGCTCCGCATGTTCATCGGCGCCGGCCTTCACGATACCGTCGATGCGGGTGGTGCGGCTGGTCCAGTCGCCGAAGGGCTTGCGGGAGGACAGCGCATCCTTCAGCTCCGTATCGCCATAGAAGCGGCCGGTGGACAGGTCCACGCCAACGCATTGCCCGGGGCCGACGCGGCCCTTGGCCAGGATGCGATCCTCCGCGATCTTCACCATGCCGGTCTCGGAGCCGATGACCAGGATGTTGTCCGTGGTGATGCTGTAGCGCATGGGGCGCAGGCCGTTGCGGTCCAGCCCGCCGATCACCCATTTGCCATCCGTCGCCGCGATGGCGGCCGGCCCGTCCCAGGGCTCCATCACCGCGTTGCAGTACAGGAACATCTCCCGATGCGCATCGGGCATGGTCGCGTTGCTGCCGAGGCTTTCCGGGATCAGCATGGACTTGGCCATCGGCGCGTCGCGGCCACCGCGCACCAGCAGCTCGAACACATTGTCCAGCGTCGCGGTGTCGGAGCCGCCGGCCTGCACGATCGGCTTGATGTCGTCCATATGGGCGTCGAGCAACGGATGCGCCAGCCGCGTCTCATGCGACTTCATCCAGTTGATGTTGCCGTGGACGGTGTTGATCTCGCCGTTATGCGCCAGCATGCGGAAGGGCTGCGCCAGCCGCCAGGTCGGGAAGGTGTTGGTGGAATAGCGCTGGTGATAGATCGCGAAGCGGCTGACGAAGCGCGCATCCAGCAGGTCCGGGTAGAATTCCGTCAGGCTTTCGGCCAGGAACATGCCCTTGTAGACGATGGACCGGCAGGACAGGGAACACAGGTACAGTTCCGGGATCTGCGCCGCGATCGCCTGCTTCTCGATCTTGCGGCGGATCACGAACATGTCGCGCTCGTAGCTGTCCTCATCCACGCCGCGGGGGTTCCACAGCAGGATCTGCTCGATCTCCGGCCGCGTCGCATTGGCCTTCTCGCCAATGCAGGACACGTCGATCGGCACCTGGCGCCAGGAATAGATGTTGTAGCCGGCGGCGAGGATTTCCGTCTCGACGATCTGCCGGCAGCGTTCCTGCGCGCCGAGATCGGTCTTCGGCAGGAACACCATGCCGACCGCGATGCGGCCCGGCCGCAGCCGGTCGCCACCGCGCTCCACCACTTCAGCGAAGAAATCCTGCGGGATCTCGATATGGATGCCGGCGCCGTCGCCGGTCTTGCCATCCGCATCCACCGCGCCGCGATGCCACACCGCCTTCAGCGCATCGATGCCGGCCTGCACCACCTTGCGATGCGGCTGGCCATCGAGCGAGGCGACGAGGCCGACGCCGCAGGCATCGTGCTCGGTCAGGTCGAGATGGGCTGCCGAGGCGAGCAGCGAAGCATTTCGCGCATAGGAGGCGGTGAAGCCGGCACCGGACTCGGTCATGTCAGTTCTCCTGCTGCTCATCGGTCAGTTCCGCGCCGGGATCAGCGGCGCGCCGGCGGCACATTCCCAGTTCATTACGTTGTCATTCCATCCGTAGGTCACCAGCTGCCAACCCTGCGGCACCTGGTAGTAGCGCAAATGGATGAAGAGCGGCGCGCGGCGGAAGCGCACCACGTAGCAGAGGGTGCGGAACACCGGCGCGAAGTGGCGTTCGCCCGAGGGTACGAAATCGATGACGGTGCCGAAGGCTTCGATCTCGCGCTCCCACCGCGCACGGCCGTCCTGGATGGCGCGGCGCCCATTGATGTCGGCGCCGAGTGCCGTCTCCGACAGCACGATGTCGAGAAAGGCGCCAAGGCCACGCTCGACGAAGGCGCGCATCAGCCGGTCCGCCTGCGGCTTCGGATCCTGCTCCTGCGCGACGGCAGGGCCGGCAAGCAGCAGCAGCGCGAAGAGGATCCCGCGCCTCATTCGGCCGCCACGGCGAGCGCCGCGGTCTTCTGCTCGATGTAGCTGTGCATGGTCTCGGCCGCGTCGCGCCCGTCGCGGATCGCCCAGACGACGAGGCTGGCGCCGCGCACGATGTCGCCGGCGGCAAAGACGCCCGGCAGCGCCGTCATCATCGTGCGGTGGTCCACCTTCAGCGTGCCCCATTTCGTCACCGGCAGCGTCGGCTCGTTGAAGGCCTTCGGCAGATCCTCCGGGTCGAAGCCCAGCGCCATGATGACCAGGTCGGCCGGCAGGTCGAAGCTGCTGCCCGGAATCGCCTGTACCTGCTGGCGGCCCGTCGCATCCGGCAGGCCGAGATGCATGCGCTGCGCCCGCACGGCGGTGACAGCCGACTCACCCAGGAAGGCTTCCGGCGCGCCGAGCCATTCGAAGGTCACGCCTTCCTCCTCGGCGTTGTACACCTCCCGCATCGAGCCGGGCATGTTCGCCTTGTCGCGGCGATACAGGCAGGTGACGGAGGTGGCGCCCTGGCGCACCGCGGTGCGCACGCAATCCATCGCGGTATCGCCACCACCGATGACGACCACGCGCTTGCCGGCGGCGTTCATCGCGCCATTGGCCATGCCCGGCACGTCCTCGCCGAGGCCCGCACGGTTCGAGGCCGTGAGGTATTCCAGCGCCGGCAGGATGCCATCCAGGCCGATGCCCGGCGCCTTCATGTCGCGCGCCTTGTACACGCCGGTCGCGATCAGCACGGCGTCGTGCCTGGCGCGCAGTTCCTCCAGCGTGATGTCCTGGCCCACCGCGACATTCAGGTGGAACTGGATGCCGCCTTCCTCGAACTGCTTCCAGCGACGCAGCACCACCTCCTTCTCCAGCTTGAAGTTGGGGATGCCGTAGATCATCAGGCCGCCGACGCGGTCGTAGCGGTCATAGACATGCACCTGGTAGCCGCGCATGCGCAGCCGCTCCGCCGCCGCCAGCCCGCCCGGCCCGGCGCCGATGATGCCGATGCTTTGCGCCAGTTCCCGCCGCGGCTTCGGCGGCTTGACCCAGCCCATCTCCCAGGCGGTGTCGGTGATGTACTTCTCCACCGACCCGATGGTGACGCTGCCGAAATCCTTCTCGATGACGCAGTTGCCCTCACACAGGCGATCCTGCGGGCAGATGCGGCCGCAGATCTCGGGGAAGGTGTTGGTGGCGGCGGAGACCTCATAGGCCTCCTCCAGCCGGCCTTCCGCGGTCAGCTTCAGCCAGTCCGGGATGTTGTTGTTGAGCGGGCAATGCACCTGGCAGAAGGGTACGCCGCATTGGCTGCAACGGCTGGACTGGGCCTTCGCCGCATCGGGGGCGAATTCCTGGTAGATCTCGCCGAAATCCTCGCGACGCAGCGTGGCCGGCCGCTTATCCGGCTGGTGCTGGTCGAGGCGCACGAATTGCAGCATCCGATCGGCCATGGCGGCGCAGGCTCCTGACAGCGCGCGACCATCCGGCGGCAGCGCGGGAGCCGTGCTCTACACCAGCGCCGAAACGGATGCCAGCGGGTTTTGCAGGCATACGACAGCTAAACTGTCCTATTTTCTGCTCTTACCTGCCAATCCCTTAACGCCCCAGGCCAAGCGGCCCGATTAAAGGTCCGAAGCGGCCTCAGGCCGCCACGGCGTCGCGCCGCCCGCCGCCGGGCCGGAACCGGGTGAGGTAGGACGGCACCACCGACTCCACGGATTTCGCCGCAATGCCCAGCGCCGCCAGCCCAGGCCTGTCCGCCGCCGCCACATTGTCGCGGCCCAGCAGCAGAAGCTGGTCGCTGGTCAGCGCCGGCTTCGGCAGCTTTTCCAGGATGCGGGCCTGGAAGCGCATCAGCCCCATCGGCATGTCGATCATCCGGTTGCGGCGGCGCGTGGTCTCCAGGATGAACCGCAGCACCTCCCGCATCGTCATCACGCGCGGGCCGCCGAGCTCATAGGTGGTGCCCTGCGCCTGGTCCTGTTCCAGCGCCGCCATCACGGCATCCGCCACATCCGCCACATAGACCGGCTGGAAGCGCGAATCGCCGGAGACCACGGGCATGAAGGGCAGCAGGCGGGCCATGCCGGCGAAGCGGTTGAAGAACTGGTCCTCCGGCCCGAACACCACCGAGGGCCGCAGGATGGTGGCCGTGGGGAAGGCCGCCAGCACCGCCGCCTCCCCCTGCGCCTTGCTGCGCGCATACTGGCTGTCGCTGTTCGCATCGGCGCCGATGGCGGAGACCTGGACCATGCGGCGCGCCCCGGCACGGGCCGCGGCTTCGGCGATCAGGCCCGGCGCCTGGCCCTGCACCCGCTCGAAATCCCCGGGCCGGCTTTCATACAGGATGCCGACCAGGTTGATGACGACATCGGCGCCGGAGACGGCGCGCGCCAGCGCCTCCGCATCCGTGACGGAAACCTGGAGCGGCACGATCTGGCCGACCCGGCCCTGCGTGGTCAGGAAGCGCGTGCCGGCCGGGTTGCGGGTGGGCACCCGCACAACATAGCCTTCCGCTGCCAGCCGCTGCACCACATAGCGGCCAATGAAGCCGGCGCCGCCGAACACTGTCGCGACCCTGCGATCCCGCCCAACCTGCATCACCCGCACTCCATCCGAAACTGGCCATTCGCTGCCGGACCATATGGGGGCGCGGGGGCCGCGCCAAGGCGATGTCACGCGACGGCAAGAATTCCTGGCGCCCCCCGCTTGACGGAAAACGGGGCCGCCCGTAAACCGCCCCCACGTCGGAAGACGCCCCTTTGCCCAGGTGGCGGAATTGGTAGACGCGCTGGCTTCAGGTGCCAGTGACCGCAAGGTCGTGAAGGTTCGAGTCCTTTCCTGGGCACCATTCCTTTCGGGGTTACAAGGTCGGGGTCACAACGGCGGTGGGTTCCACCCTTTTTACAAAGGCCGCCGTGATCCGCTTGCATCGGCATGACCTGCCGGACGGCCTGAACTTCGGGTCCTCCGTCGCCATCGATACCGAAACCATGGGCCTCGACCCGCGGCGCGACCGGCTGTGCCTTGTGCAGCTTTCCGCCGGCGATGGCACCGCCCATTGCGTGCAGATCCTGCCCGAGCGGCTGGGTGGCCGCGGCGCGGATTGCCCGAACCTCAAGCGCCTGCTGGCCGACCCGGCGGTGCTGAAGATCTTCCACTTCGCCCGCTTCGACGTGGCCGCGCTGTACAATGCGCTGGGCGTGGTGGTGGCGCCGGTGGTCTGCACCAAGATCGCCTCCAAGCTCGTCCGCACCTATACGGACCGGCACGGGCTGAAGGATCTGTGCCGGGACCTGCTGGGCGTCGACCTCTCCAAGCAGCAGCAATCCAGCGATTGGGGCCAGGCGGAGCTGACGCCGGAGCAGCTGACCTATGCGGCCTCCGACGTACTGCACCTGCATGCGCTCTGGGCGCGGCTGAAGGCGCTGCTGGAACGCGAGAACCGGCTGGAAATTGCCGAGGCCTGCTACCACTTCCTGCCCATGCGCGGCCGGTTGGACCTGCTGGGTTATGAGGACCCGGACATCTTCGCGCATTGATCCGGCCATCCGGATACACCTTCCGGATACGGCCGGCGCGTTAGCATCTGTTGGATAGCATCTGGTGGATCGGGGCGGCGCTGTGGCACGGTTCTTGTCCGCCGCGCGCGGCTGGCCGCTGTTCCGCGTTGACCCTCCGCTTCACGAGGCCCATAGAAACCAGGTGAGATTGCCGCCGCCCATTTCCGTCAGGCCCCACGCCACGCCAGGCGCGGCCAGCCGCGCATCCTCGCGCCGCATGCTGGCGCCATCACGCGAACGCCAGGCGCCGAGTGCCGGGCAATTGGCGCGGCGGCGTGTCCTGGTCAGCATCGCCAAGCGGGTGCTGCCACTGGCCGCGGTCGCGCTGCTGGCCACCATCGCGCTGTGGCCGGAACTCGACAGCGCGGCGGATCGTGGCCGCGTCGCCTTCCGCCGCGTGGTGCAGGCCGCCCCCGACGCCCTGCGCATCGTCGATCCCCGCTATCAGGGGGTGGATGAGCAGAACCGGCCCTATACTGTGACGGCCAGCCTCGCGACCCAGGGCGGCAATGAGGATGTGGTGGTGCTGAACGAACCCCGTGCCGATCTGCTGCTGGGCGACAGCGCCTGGGTCTACCTGGAATCGCAGCGCGGCCGCTTCGACCGCCCGACCAATCGGCTGGACCTGGCCGGGCAGGTCACCGTGCACCATGATGACGGCACCCAGTTCGTGACGGAAACCGCCGCCATCGACCTCGCGGCGGGCGCGGCCAGCGGGGATGCGCCGGTGGCGGCACAGGGGCCCTTCGGCAACCTCACCGCCGAAGGCTTCCGGCTGTTCGATCGCGGCCAGGTGGTGGTCTTCACCGGCCGCGCCCGCGCGGTGCTGGAAGGTGCGCGATGATCCGCGCCGGCCTCGCCCTTGCCACGCTGCTGCTCGCCTTGCCCGCCCAGGCGCAGAACCTGGATCTGAACCAGGGCGGTCCGGTGGAGATCACCGCCAATGACGGCATCGAATGGCGCCAGCAGGACCAGGTCGTCATCGCCCGCGGCCAGGCCCGCGCGCTACGGGATGGCGTGGCGGTGGATGCGGACCGGCTGATTGCGCGCTACCGCCCCCGCGGCGGCGCCCAGCCCGCTGCGGCGCCGGAGCCGGGCGCGAGTCCCCTGTCCGGCGGCGAGATCTGGCGGCTGGAGGCCGAAGGCGCGGTGCGCGTCACCTCCGCCACCGAACGCGCGGAAGGTGAGCGTGCGGTCTATGACATGGACCAGGCCGTGATGGTGCTGTCCGGCCGTGGCCTGTCGCTGACCACGCCGGACCAGCGCATCACGGCGCGGGACAGCCTGGAGTATTGGCCGCAGCGCCGCATGGCGGTGGCACGCGGCGCGGCCGTGGTGGTCAGCTCGGATGGCCGACGAATCACCGCCGATACGCTGGTGGCCTATTTCCTCGATGCCCCGGCGGAGGGTGCGCCGGCGCCAACTCCCGCAGCCCGGGCCGCCGCGCCGCCGGTGGCCGGCCTGCCGGCCGCCAATGAGGGCAGCCGGATCGAACGTGTCGAAGCCTATGGCAGTGTCGAAATCCGCTCCGCCGAGGAAGTCGTGCGCGGGGAGCGTGGCATGTACAGCCCGCAGACCGGCCTCGCCCGGCTGGTCGGCGGCGTGCGCATCACCCGTGGGGAGAACCAGTTGAACGGCCAGGAAGCGATCGTGAACCTGCAGACCGGCGTGTCCCGCCTCATCTCCGCCCCGGGCACGCGCGTGCAGGGATTGGTGGTGCCGGGACAGCAGCAGCCGGGCCAGGCCACGGTGCCCCCGGCCGAGCGCCCTGCCCCGCGCAGCCCCGCCCCGCCCCCGGCCCGCCGCCCGGGCACCACACCATGAACGAGCGGACGGGCGAAGCACGCCAGCCGCCGGTCCGCCTTGCGGCGCAGAATGCAGGCCTGGTCGCGACCGGCCTCGGCAAGCGCTACAAGAAGCGGCCCGTGGTGCGGAACGTCTCCCTGACCCTGCGGCGGGGGGAAGCCGTGGGCCTGCTCGGCCCGAACGGCGCCGGCAAGACCACGACCTTCTACATGATCACCGGCCTGGTGCAGCCCGATGAGGGCACTGTCACCATGGACGGCCACGACGTGACCTTCCTGCCGATGTACCGCCGCGCCCG
>LNFM01004953.1_pt1 | contig 23770 bp, 26 predicted proteins | sample 596031 | NCBI WGS metagenome assembly LNFM01 (sample SAMN04254537, study PRJNA301005) | activated carbon metagenome | isolation source: dual media filters at the Ann Arbor, Michigan drinking water treatment plant | place: USA: Ann Arbor | reverse complement strand
GCTCGCTGGCCTGTTCCAGGATTTCCAGCAGCGCCTTCACCCAGGGGAATTTCTGCTGGTCGCGCGCCGCCTCCCCGCCCTGCTTGTAGATCCAGTGCGCGGCGACGCCGTATTCGGCGACCTCATGCATCTCCCGCGTCCGGATCTGAACCTCGATCTTGGCGTTGCGGCGTTCCGGCACTGTCAGTCCGGTATGGATGGACTGGTAGCCATTGGTCTTGGGCGTCGAGATATAGTCCTTGAACCGCCCGGGCACGACGCGATAGGCCGAATGCAATACGCCGAGCGCCTGGTAGCAGGCCGCCTGGTCCGGCACGATGACCCGGAAGGCCATGATGTCCGAGAGCTGCTCGAACTCGATGCTCTTGCCGTGCATCTTCAACCAGATGGAATAAGGCGACTTCTCCCGCCCCGTCAGTTCCAGCAGATCGATGCCGGCTTCCTCCAGCACCCGCTTCAGATCCTCCCGGATCTCGACGATCAGGTCGGCGCCCTGGCCATACAGGAAGCCGCGGCGGGCGACGATGGACTGGCTGGCATCCGGCTCCAGCTCACGGAAGGCGAGCGTCTCCAGCTCGGTCTTCAGCGCATCCATGCCAATGCGCTCCGCCAGCGGGGCGAAGATCTCCATGGTTTCGCGGGCGGTCTTGCGGCGCCGGGCTTCCTGCGGAACGAAGTGCAGGGTCTGCATATTGTGCAGCCGGTCCGCGAGCTTCACCAACAGCACCCGGATGTCTTCCGACATCGCCAGGACCAGCTTGCGAAAATTCTCCGCCTGCTTGGTGCGTTCGGATTGCAACTCCAGCCGCGTCAGCTTGGTGACGCCATCCACCAGCCGCGCCACTTCCTTGCCGAAGCGCTTCTCCAGCTCCGCCAGGCCGACCTTGGTATCCTCCGCCACGTCATGCAGCAGCGCGGTGGCGATGGAGGCGGCGTCCAGCCGGTACTGCACCAGGGTGCGGGCCACGGCGACGGGATGGATGATGTAGGGGTCGCCGTTGTCGCGCTTCTGCCCCTCATGCGCCGCGCAGGCGGTTACCCAGGCGCGCTCGATGAGGGAGGTATCGGCCCGCGGCGCATAGGCCGCGACGAGGCGGGCGAGTTCCTGGCCGATGGTCTCGCCGGCCGGCGGCGGGCCGGCGGGCACCGGGGCCGGCGCCGCGGGCGGCGGATCCAGTGCGATCCCGGGCGGCATGTCGCCGGGCGTGTTCATTCGCGGCCCCATGGGGCCGTTGGCGGGTGCGCGGCGCTGCCGCCGCGCATTCGCCCTGGCGTCAGCGCTTTCCGCCGAGTTCGGCGGCAATCGCCGCCTCGATGTCGTCGGGCGAGAGGTCTTCCAGGCCGGCACCCTCGCCGATGGATTCCTCGTTCACGTCCATGACGCCGAAGATGTTCTCGTCGGTGGCGATGAGGTCCAGCACTTCTTCCTCCGCCGGCTCCGGCTCCGGCGCGCGCTGCAGCGACTTGACCAGGTCGGCCTGCAGCAGGTCGAGGTCGACGGTGCCCTCGGCGATCTCGCGCAGGGCGACGACCGGGTTCTTGTCATTATCCCGCTCGACCGTCAGTTCCTCGCCCCGGCTGACATTGCGGGCGCGCTGCGCCGCGTGCAGGACCAGTTCGAAGCGGTTGGGGACGCGGAGGATGCAGTCCTCGACAGTAACGCGCGCCATGGCGGCTCCAATCCCGATGCGGGGGGAATAGTCCGGGGAACCCGAAGCGCGGCAACTGCGCGCGGGACTCCCCTCCCCACCCTATGGTGAAGGTTCCATGTAGCCAGCCAGTGCCGCTTACGCAAGAACCCGGATGCCGTCGCGGCCCACCGCCGCCAGCAAATCCGCCGCGCGCAGGCCCAGCCGCGGATGCACCCAGCCCGGTGCCACATCGGCCAGCGGGGCCAGGACGAAGGCGCGCAGATGGGCGCGTGGATGCGGCAGGACGGGGTCGGGCGCCTCCCGCAGCGCGGCATCCAGGTCGATCAGGTCAAGGTCCAGCGTGCGCGGCGCATTGGGGTAGGGCCGCACCCGGCCGAAGCGGTGCTCGATGCCTTGCAACGCCGCCAGCAGCCTGGCCGGATCGGGCGGCGCGGCGCCTGGGCGCGCAGCGAGGCGCGCCACGCCATTCACGTAGTCCGGCGCGCCGGGGCTGGGCGGGACCGGCGCGGTGGCGTACCAGCGGGACAGCGCCCGCAACCGCAGGCCCGGCAGCATATCCAGCGCGACCGCGGCGGCACGGCAGGTCTCCAATGCGCCACGCCCATCCGGGCCGGGCAGGTTGGCGCCAAGGGCGATCAGGATCATATCGGCCGCTCTACCGCCCGAACCTCGGAAAGACCACGCCTTGCACCCGCCCATCCCGCAACCAGCCGAGACGCCCAGCCACGATTGTCCGCTTTGCCCTCGGCTGGTGGCCTACCGGATGGAAAATCGGGAAAAGTGGCCAGACTGGCACAATGGCCCGGTGCCCTGCTGGGGTCCCACCGATGCAAGGCTGCTGGTGCTGGGCTTGGCGCCGGGGGTGCGCGGGGCCAACCGCACCGGGCGCCCCTTCACCGGCGACCATGCCGGCAAGCTTCTTTATGCGACGCTGTTGAAATACGGCCTGGCGACCGGCGAATACCTCGAGGACCCGCAGGACAGTCTGCAACTGCGCGGTGTGCGAATCGCCAATGCGGTTCGCTGCGTGCCGCCGGTGAACCTGCCCACGCCGGCGGAAATCACCACCTGCAACCGCTTCGTCCTGGCGGAGCGCCTGGCAATGCCGAGCCTGCGCGTGGTGCTGGCGCTCGGCCTCGTGGCGCATAACGCACTGCTGAAAAGCCACCGGATTCCCGTGGCGCGCTACAAATTCGCCCACGGCGCCCAGCATAGGCTGCCGGACGACCTGATCCTGGCCAACAGCTACCATGTCAGCCGCTACAACACGAATACGGGGCGCCTGACGACGGAGATGTTCGAATCGGCGGTGCGAGCAATTCTTCCCCTGCTCGCCTAGGACCTGGCCGGGTCAGGAGCGCGGCGAACCGCGCTCCTGGACAGTGTCAGCGCAGCCCGAGGAAGCTCAGGATCGCAATAACGATAACCACGGCGCCAACAATGTAGACGATGCTGTTCATGGGATGTCCCTCGGTTCACGACAACGGGACAACGAGGCAGCAGCGGCAGAGTTGCAGACTTCGTTTCAACCCACAGCCGGCGCGGCGAGTGCCGCCTCCACCGCCTGCACGAGCACCGGGCTCGCGGGCCCGACCGAGGTCGCAAAGGCGCGCACGGTCATCCCATCCCGCGCCACCAGATATTTGTGGAAATTCCAGCGTGGCGGCCCCCCGGCCCGCGCCGCCAGCCAGGTGAACAAGGGATGCGCCTGCGGCCCGCGCAGCGTGGTGAGCCCGGCCATCGGGAAGGTGATGCCATACACGGTCTCGCAGAATTCCCGGATCTTCGCGGCATCCGTGTTTTCCTGCCGAAAGTCGTTGGAGGGCACGCCGATGACGCTGAAGCCGCGCCCGGCGAAGCGGTCATGCAGCGCCTGCAGCCCTTCATATTGCGGCGTGAAGCCGCAGAAGCTGGCGGTGTTCACCACCATCAGCGCCTGGCCGCGAAACCCGGACAGCGCCAGGGCGCCACCCTCCAGCGCCTCCAGCCGAAAGTCGAAGGCGCTGGGTGCGGGGGCGGCGGCCATCAGGAGGGGGGTGGCCAGGATCGCGCGCCGCGAAAGCTCAGCCATAGCGTTCCTCCATCCAGGGATCGCCCCGGTCGTGATAGCCGCGCACCTCCCAGAAGCCGGGCCGGTCCTCGCGCAGCAATTCGATGCGGGTCAGCCATTTCGGGCTCTTCCAGAAATACAGATGCGGCACCACCAGGCGCAGCGGCCCGCCATGCTGGCGCTCCAGCGGCGCGCCCCCCCAGGCATGCGCGACCAGATTCTCCGGCCGGGCGAAATCCTCGATGGCGAGGCTGGTGGTGTAGCCGTCGTAGCTGGTGAGCGCGACGAAACGCGCCTCGTCCTTCGGCCGTGCCAGCGCCAGCAGGTCGGGCACGGGCACGCCGTCCCAGCTATTGTCGTAGCGCGACCATTGGGTGACGCAGTGGATGTCGTTGGTCCGGCTGGCCTGCGGCAGTGCGTGAAACTCCGCCAGCGTCAGCCGCAGCGGCGCGGCCACCAGCCCCTCGATGCGCAGGCGATACTTCAGCGGGCTCACATCCGGCTGCACGCCGAGGTCGAGCACCGGAAAATCCGTCACCAGGCGCTGGCCGGGCGGCAGGCGGGCGGTCTCGGGTGTGGCGGTGGTGCCGGTCAGCAGCCGCCCGTCCCGAGCCCAGGCCTGCTTGGCCTCCACCAGCTTCTCGCGAAGCCTGCCGGTCAACGGGGTGTCCCCTGGATTATCCCCGGTATCGTCGCTGTCGTCAGGCATGGTGATCCCCCGGCCGGATTAGGTGCCGTTGCGCAGGCGTGTTGCAAGGTGCGTCGTATCACGATGGTTTGGCAAAATGATCCGGGCCGGGACTCGCGGTTGCGATGAAGGTTAGCATCGGCCATCCGGTTGTAGATGACCCGCATCGCTGTCCTGCTGCTCGCCTGCGCCACCGCCCTGCCCGGCTGCGGCGCGCTTCTATCCGAGGGTACCGGCGCCGCCGCCGGTATCGGCAGCGCCAGCCTGGCGGAGGCGGTGGGCGCCAGTGCGGCGGCCACCACCGGCATCGGCATCGGCGTGCAGGCCGGCGCGCGGGCCGGGCTGCAATACGCCCAGCGCCGCACCCAGCGCAGCGCCCAGCTGCAGCTGGCCGCCGCCGCCGGGCCGCTGGAGGTGGGCCAGGTGGCCCCCTGGTCCGTGGACCACACCATCCCCTTGCAGCCGGATGAGGCCGGAGAGGTCGCGGTGACGCGCCGAATCAGCGCCGGCACGCTGGATTGCAAGGAGATCGTATTCTCCGTGGTGGACCCGGAGACGCGCCGCTTCTACACCGCCACCGTCTGCCGCGACGGCACCACCTGGCGCTGGGCCTCCGCCGAGCCTGCCACGGAACGCTGGGGCAGCCTGCAGTGAAGCGCCTCGCGGGGGTCGGGTTCGCCGCGATGTTGGCGGGCTGCGGCCAGGTGGCGGATCTGTCCGGCGCGGTGGCCGGCGGCGGCGCGGCCTTCGCCAGCAGCAACCCGGCGGTGGGCTATGCGGTCGGCATCAGCGTCCGTGCCGGCGTCACGGCCGGGATGAAGGAGGTCATGCGCCGGCGCCAGCGGGCGGAACAGGATGCGCTGGCGGCGGCGATCGGCGGCCTCGACCCGGGCGAGGCCGGATCCTGGCAGGTGCGCCACTTCATCCCGATCGGCAATCGCAGCGGCCAGGTGCGACTGGTACGCGTCATCGACAACCCGCTGGCCGAGTGTCGGGAAGCCGCCTTCGCCATCGAGGGCGAAGGCCAGTGGTTCGTCACCACCGCCTGCCGCCAGGCATCGGGTTGGAAATGGGCGGCGGCCGAGCCGGCCACGGATCGCTGGGGCAGCCTGCAGTAGCACGCTACCGGGATGCGTAGCCTTCGGCGCGCAGGAAGCCCTCCACCACCGGCCCCCACACCGCGCTGCCGCCGGGGCCGAAGAACAGGCCGTGGCCATCAGCCCCGAAGGCTGGCATCGCGACGAGATCGGCGCGGCCGCCCGCCTGCGTGAAGGCCTGGTGCAGCGCGGTCGCGAGGCCGGGGCCAAAGAAGCTGTCATTGGCCGTGTAGATCCACAGCGTCGGCAGGCGTGCCGTGCGGCCGAACGCCGCGGCGGCTTCCAGCAGCGATGGCTGGTCGCAGACAGCATTGGCCCGGCCACCGGCCCAGCCGCCGCGGCCGCCGGCCATGTTCACCACGGCCGCCACACCCTCCGGCGGGTCCCCGCCAGGGTCAGCCCGCCCCAGCCGCCGGCGGATTGCCCGACGACCAGGACGCCCTGCGGCCGGATGCCCGGCAGGCGGCGTCCATGCGCCACCGCTGCCGCGACGTCCCGCGCCGTCTGCCGCCCCGCCGTGGCGTAATCGGGGCTGGCGCAGGGACCGAAGCCCTCGACCCAGCCGCCGGTATCGGCGCCATAGCCCCGCCGCAGCGGCAGCAGCACCGCGAAGCCGCGCTGCGTGAACCAGCGCACCGCCTCCGCCGTGCAGGGCTGCGGCCGCATGCCGGCGCGCGCCGCCACCTGGCCGGGGGAGCCGTGGTTGATGACCGCGAGCGGCACCGGCCCACCGATCCCGAGCCGGTACAGCCGCGCCTCGAGGCTGCGGCCGGTGGCGGGGACGGGAATGGTCTGCAATGTGGGGTCGGGCGTCGCGGTACAGGCGGCGAGGATGAAGGGCAGCAGGATCCGGCGCATTCGCTACTTAATTCCTAGCCTAAACCAACCCCAATCAGAGCACGTCATTGACATTGCTGCGGCATCAGCGCCGTATTGCAAACGTAATAATTAAGGCGGTGGAACGTCATGATCCAGCAGTCGCCACTTATCCTGGCAAGCGTCGTCCTGCTCGGTTGCGCCGGGGAAGGTCCTGCACGCCCCGCAACAACAGCCACTGTTGTGCCGGCGGTGCAAGCGCAGACCGGCCCCGCTGCATTTGTAGGCCGCTGGACCGGATTCTGGGAAGGTGCCTCCGAATCCACCCTGATCGTCGAAAGCATCAATGCCGCGGGACAAGCAGTCGGCACCTACCTGTTCATGCAGTCGCCTCCGACGCGCTTTCGCGCGGCGGTAGAAGGCGATTCGTTCAGCTTCGGCGACGCATTCCGCTTCACCTTCCGCCTCTTGCCAAACGGTCGAATGAGCGGCGAACGGGCCACGCCAAGTGGAATAGTCAACACCGTCCTTCTCACGCGCAGTTAACCCGGCGTTCAGCCCCGGTCGCGCATCAGCCGGGCCTTATCGCGCGACCAGTCGCGCTCGGCGATGGCGGCGCGCTTGTCGTGCTTCTTCTTACCCTCGCCCACGCCAAGCAGGATCTTCGCCACGCCCCGTTCATTGAACTGGATGGCGAGCGGCACCAGCGAAATGCCGTCCCGGGCGATGCTGGCGGACAGCTCCTTCACCTGCTTGCGGTGCAGCAGCAGCTTGCGTGGGCGGCGCGGCTCGAAGGTCGCGACATGGCTGCCGGCCTGCCATTCCGGGATGTAGCAGTTGAACAGCCACATCTCCCCGTCCCGCTCGCCGGCCCAGGCCTCGGTCAGCGTGGCACGGCCGGCGCGCAGGGACTTCACCTCCGGCCCCACCAGCATCACGCCGGCCTCGATCTCCTCGCCGATCTTGTAGTCGTAGCGCGCCTTGCGGTTCTGGGCCGCGATGCCGTGGCTGATCAGCGCGCTTTTCTTCTTGGGCTCCGCCATCAGTTGAGCAGCCCGGCCCCCGTCATGGCGGCGCGCACGCGGGACTGCGTCGCCTCCGCCACGGGGGCCATCGGCAGGCGGCAATGATCGGTGCCGTGGCCGAGCAGGCTGGCGGCGAACTTCACCGGGGCGGGGGAGGTCTCGCAGAACATCGCATCATGCACCGGCGTCAGCCGCGCCTGGATCGCCATGGCCTCCTTGATGCGGCCCTCGGCCCAGGCGTCGTGCATCTCCCGGCACAGGCGCGGGGCGATATTGGCGGTGACGCTGATGCAGCCGTGACCACCGGCAGCGAGGAAGGCGAGCGCCGTATGATCCTCGCCCGACAACTGGCAGAAATCCGCGCCGATGGCGGCGGTGGTGTGCAGCGGGCGGGTCAGGTTCGCGGTCGCATCCTTCACGCCGACGATGTTCGGGTGCTTCGCCAGCCGCGCCATGGTCTCGACCGACATGTCCACCACGCTGCGCGGCGGGATGTTGTAGATGATCAGCGGCAACTCCACCGCATCGGCGATCGCCATGAAGTGGCGGTACATGCCCTCCTGCGTCGGCTTGTTGTAGTAGGGCGTCACCACCAGCGCGGCATCGGCACCGGCCGCCTTGGCGTGGCGCGTGAGGTCCACCGCCTCCGAGGTGCTGTTCGACCCGGTGCCGGCGATCACCGGCACGCGGCCGGCGGCGGCAGCGATGCAGAGATCGACCACCTGATGATGCTCGGCATGGCTGAGTGTCGGACTTTCGCCAGTTGTGCCGACCGGGATGAGGCCCTGCGTGCCTTCGGCGATCTGCCAGGCGACGAAATCGGAGAACGCCTTGGCGTCCAGGGACCCGTCGGCGTGCATGGGCGTGATCAACGCGACGAGCGATCCCCTGAACATGTTTTTCCTGCCGTGCCAAGCTGATGAAGGGGCAGGAGAGTAGTGACCGCGCCGCCCTGCGACAAGGGCGCGAGACCGGCGGCGTTTTAGGCTACACTCGCAGCCATGCGACGCACCCCTCTGATCCTCCTGCTTCTTGCCCTCGCAACGCCGGTCTCGGCGCAGCCATGGGCCGACGAGTCGACCCGGGCCGCTGGCCGCCAGGCGCTGGAGGCGCTGCGGCAGAACCGCTTCCTGGAAGCCGATAGCCTCTCGCTCGCGGCCGATCCGGTGGTCCGGAAGCTGGTCGTGTGGGGCCGCGTGCAGAACCGCAATGGCGGGGCCGATGCGGCGGAGATCGTGCGATGGCTGGACGCAAATCCGGATTGGCCGCTGCCCGTCACCGTGGCGATCCGCGCCGAGGAAGCGCTGGTCGGCGATGCGGATGATGCGCTGGCGCTGCGGCAATTCGCCCGCACCCCGGCCGGCACCCTGCCCGGCGTGCAACGCCATGCCGATGCGCTGATCCGCGCCGGCCGTGCGGCGGATGCCCAGGCGGTGCTGCGCGCGGGCTGGCGGGATGCGGCGGATGACAGCTTCGCCGAACAGGATTTCCTTGGCCGGCACGCCGCGCAACTGACCACGGATGACCATTGGCGTCGCGCCGACCGGCTATTCTGGGCCAATGACACCGGCGCCGCCGCCCGGCTGCTGCCGATGCTGGACGCCGCCCGCCGCGCCACGCTGGAAGCCCGGCTCGCCGCCCGGGCCGGCAACTTCGCCGGAACGGCGCAGGACATCGGCGTGGCGCATGAGCTGGCCCGCAATGCGCGCCGCGCCGACCGCGATTCGGAAGCTGCCGCCATCTGGCACGCCGCCGAGCCCCTGCAGCGGGACCTGCCAGGTGAGGCGCAGCGCGCGATCTGGGTGGAGCGCCAGGTGCTGTCGCGCAAGATTCTGCGCCTGGGGGACCCGGCCACCGCCTATCGCCTGGCCGCCAATCACGGACAAACCGATGAAAGCCTGCAGCGGCAGGAGGGGGAGTTTCTCGCCGGTTTCCTCGCCTTGCGGATGCTGAACCAGGCGTCCCAGGCGCTGCCGCACTTCGCCCGGCTCGGCGAGGGCAGCAGCAGCGTCATCACCCGCTCCCGCAGCGCCTATTGGCAGGGCGCGGCCCTGGCCACGATGGGCCGCACGGCGCAGGCGCAGGCACAATGGCGGGAGGCGGCAGCCCTGCCCGTCACCTTCTATGGCCAATTGGCGAGCCTGGCGCTGGGCGAAAGCCCGGCGCAGCTTTCGGCGCGTATCGGCGGCATCCCCTCCCCGGTCCCGGGCCAGGACCGGGCGGCGGGCTTCCTGGGGCGGGAGCTGGTGCGGGCCGTGGCGGCGCTGTCCGATCTCGGCCAGTCCGACCGTGCGCGGATGTTCCTGCTGCGGATGGAGGAGCTGGCGGCCGATGCGGGCGACCATTGGCTGATCGCGCGCCTCGGCGTGGCCATCGGCCGGCCGGACCATGCGGTCTGGATCGCCCGCCGCGCCGGGGCGGATGGGGTGATGCTGCTGGAGGATGGCTGGCCCACCCCCTACCCCACCCCCACCGATGGCGCGGAGCCGGCGCTGGTGAACGCCATCACCCGGCAGGAAAGCAATTTCGACCTTTCCGCCGTGTCCTCCGCCAATGCACGCGGGCCGATGCAATTGCTGCCCGCCACCGCGGCCGGCGTGGCGCGGCGGCTGGGCGTGCCGCACAGCACCGGGATGCTGACCACCGACGCGGCGCACAACCTCCGCCTCGGCAGCGCCTTCATCGACCAGATGCTGAACCGCTTCGGTGGGGCGATGCCGCTGGCCGCGGCGGCCTACAATGCCGGGCCGGGGCGGGTGGACCAGTGGCTGTCCACCTATGGCGATCCGCGCAGCCCGAGCGGGCCGCATATCCTGGACTGGATCGAACAGATTCCCTTCTCCGAGACCCGCAACTACGTGCAGCGGGTGATCGAGAACGTCGTGGTCTATCGCGCCCGCAACGCTGGCTCCGGCGACCTGCCGCATCCCCTCGCTAGCCTGATGGCGGGCCGTCGATGACCAGCCCAAAGGGGAGCCGCGTCTTCGTCACGGCGCGGGACGGCCTGAAGCTGGCCGCGCTGGACCATGCCGGGCCGGAAGGCCGCACCCCCATCCTGTGCCTGCCCGGCCTGACCCGCACGGCCGAGGATTTCGACGCGCTCGCGGATCGCCATGCGCGCAAGCGGCGCGTGCTGGCGCTGGACCATGCGGGGCACGGCGAAAGCGGCCGAGCCGATGCCCTGGGCCGCTACGGCATCGAGCACAGCCTGCGCGACGTGCTGGATTGCATGGCGGCGCTGCATTGCCCGCGCGCCGTGGTGGTCGGCACCAGCTATGGCGGCATCCTGGCCATGATCCTCGGCGTGCTGCGGCCGACCGTGCTGGCGGGCGTGGTGCTGAACGATGTCGGCCCGGTGCTGGAGCCGGTGGGGCTGGACCACGTGCAGAACTTCGTCGGCCGCGACCCGGCGCTGCCCTCGCTGGAGGCGGCCGTCGCGCATCTCAAGGCCACGCTGCCGCCGATGGTGATGGATGAGGGCGGCTGGCAGCGCTTCACCGCCGGCACCTACCGCCCCGGGCCGGATGGCCTGTGGCATCCGCGCTGGGACATTCGCATCGCCCAGGCGATGCAGGGCGGCGGCGCCATGCCGAGCCTCTGGCCCGCCTTCGGTGCCCTGGCCCACGCGCCGCTGATGCTGGTGCGCGGTGCGCTGTCCGAATTGCTGTCGGAGGACACCGCGATCCGCATGGCGGATGCGCGGCGCGACATGCGCTTCGTCGAGATCGCCGGCACCGGCCATTGCCCGACTCTGGAGGAGCCGGAGGCGGTGGCTGCGCTGGACGCCTTCCTCGACCGCATCCCATGACGCCGGCGCTGCTTGTCGCGACGCTCGGCGGCGTAGGCCGGTTGCGGCCGGGACCCGGCACCTGGGGCTCGGCCATCGTGCTGCCGGCGCTGTGGCTCGGCCCCTGGGCCTGCCTGGGCCTCGCGGCGCTTTGCCTCGTGGCGGGCTGGTGGGCGGCCGGGGAAGTACTGCGGGACGGCGTCGAGGACCCCGGCTGGTTCGTGGTGGATGAGGGTGCTGGCATGCTGCTGGCGCTCGCCGCGCTGCCCGAAGCCTCCCTGCCCGGCGCGCTGCTGGCCTTCGCGCTGTTCCGGCTGCTGGACATCACGAAGCCCTGGCCGATTTCCTGGTTCGACCGCCAGCCCGGCGCCTTCGGCGTGATGCTGGATGATGTGATCGCCGGCGCCATCGCCGCGGCCGCCCTGCTGGCGTTGCACCAGTATTTTCCGGGAGGAGTTTTCTGATGCTGCCCGCAACCACCCTGGAGGATGCGCAGCGCCTGCTGGCGCAGCTCGAGACGCGCAACCTGACCCTCGCCACCGCGGAATCCTGCACCGGCGGGCTGATCGCCGCGGCGCTGACCGCGATCCCCGGCTATTCCGCCATCATGCTGGCCGGCTACGTCACCTATTCCAACGAGGCGAAGACCCGCATGCTCGGCGTTCCCGCGCCATTGATCGAAGCGGTGGGCGCGGTGAGCGAGCCGGTGGCGCGGCAGATGGCCGAGGGCGCCGCGCGGGATTCCGGCGCCGGCGTCGCCGTATCCTGCACCGGGATCGCCGGCCCCTCCGGCGGCAGCGCGGAGAAGCCGGTGGGGCTGGTGCACCTGGCCTGCGCGCTGCGGGGTAGCCCGACGCTGGCCGAGCATCACATCTTCCCCGGCGACCGTACCGCGATCCGTGCCGCCACCGTCACCGCCGCCTTCGCCCTGATCCGCCGCGCCCTGGAGCAAACTGCATGAGCCTGACCGAGCAGCTTCTGACCACCCTGGATGCCGGCCGCGAGGATGCGGTGGCGCGCCTGGTGGAATGGCTCCGCATCCCCTCCATCAGCGCCCAGCCGGACCATGCGGCGGATTGCGTGCGCGCCGCCGAATGGGTGCGCGACCAGTTGCTGGAACTCGGCTTTACGGCCAGCCTGCGGCAGACGCCGAAGCACCCCGTCGTTGTCGCGCATCACCCCGGCCCGGCGAACGGCGCGAAACGCCACCTGCTGTATTACGGCCATTACGACGTGCAGCCGCCGGACCCGCTGGAGCTGTGGACAAGCCCGCCCTTCGAGCCTGTGCTGGTCGATGGCCCGAACGGCCCGCGCGTGGTCGCGCGCGGCGCGGTGGACGACAAGGGCCAAGTGCTGATGTGGATCGAGGCGCTGCGTGCCTGGCAGAAAGTGGCCGGCGGCCCGCCCTGCGCCATCACCGCGGTGATCGAGGGCGAGGAGGAAATCGGGTCCCCCAACCTCGCCCCCTTCATGGCGGCGAACGCCGATGAACTGAAGGCGGATGTCGCCATCATCAGCGACACCGGCATGTGGGACATCGACACGCCGGCGCTGTCCACCCGCCTGCGCGGCATGTGCTTCGTGCAGCTCGACATCAAGGCGGCCAGCCGGGACCTGCATTCGGGCATGTATGGCGGCAGCGCGCTGAACCCGAACAACCTGATCACGAAGATCCTGGGCGACCTGCACGATGCGAATGGCCGCGTGCAGCTGCCGGGCTTCTATGACGGCGTGCCCGAGCTTTCGCCGGAGCTGCGCGCGCAGTGGCAGGCGCTCGGCTTCTCCGAGCATGATTTCCTCGGCGCCATCGGGCTTTCGGTGCCGGTGGGGGAGAAGGATCGTGGCGCGCTGGAGCGGCTGTGGGCGCGGCCGACGGCCGACATCAACGGCATCTGGGGCGGCTATACCGGCGCCGGCAGCAAGACCGTCATCCCCAGCGAGGCGCATGCGAAAATCACCTTCCGGCTGGTCCCCGGCCAGCACCACGAGAAGGTCTTTGCGGCATTCCAGGAATTCGTGCGGGCACGCCTGCCCGCCGACGCCACCGCCACCTTCCAGGGCGGCGGCGCCAGCCCGGGGATCGAGGTGCCGGCGGACAGCGAATTCGTGAAGGCGGCGCAGGCGGCGCTGGCCGATGAATATGGCCGCCCCGCCGCGATGATCGGCTGCGGCGGGTCCATCCCCATCGTTTCCTCCATGAAGGATGTGCTGGGGCTGGACACGGTGCTGATGGGCTTCGGGCTGGAGGACGACCAGGTGCACAGCCCGAACGAGAAATTCGACCTGCGCTGCTTCCACCAGGGCGCCCGCAGCCACGCGCGGCTGCTGGCGAAGCTGGGGTGAGTTGAGAGGCGGCGGCCCCGCGCCGCCGCCCCTTCAGCCGCGGGCGAGCGCTCCGCGGATTGCGGTCAGCGCGTCGTCGATCATCGGCGCGGTCACATCCAGATGCGTGCAGGCGCGCAGCCGCCCGCCGAGCAGGGACAGCGCCACGCCTTCCATCCGCAGGCGCTTCACCAGCTCGGCCGCCGCCACGCCGGTGCCAGGAATGGTGAAGAAGACCAGGTTGGTGTCGGGGTCCTGCACCTCCACCCCCTCCATCTGCGCCAGGCCGCGGGCCAACGCCTTGGCATTGGCGTGATCCTCCGCCAGCCGGTCCACATTGTGGTCCAGTGCATAGAGGCATCCCGCCGCACAGACACCGGCCTGCCGCATGGCGCCGCCGAGCCGCTGCTTCCAGCGCCAGGCCTCGTCGATGAAGTCGCGCGAGCCGCACAGCACGGCGCCGAGTGGCGCGCCGAGGCCCTTGGTGAAGTCGAGCCAGACACTGTCATAGCCCGCCACCATATCGGCCGGCGCGGTGCCGGCGGCGACGCAGGCATTCATCAGCCGCGCGCCATCCATATGCGTGCTGAGGCCCGCGCCGTGGGCAATCTCCGCGATCTCCGCCAGCACGGCGCGGTCCCAGACGGCGCCGCCCCCGGTATTGGCGGTCTGCTCCACCTCCACCAGGCGCTGCGTCGGCGTGTGGCGGGATTTGCCGCGCAGGGCGCCGCGAAGCGCATCCGGCGAATACATGCCGCGCGGACCCTTCAGCGGGTAGATCTGCACGCTGCCCAGCGCCGCGTGGGCGCCGCCCTCGCTGGTCAGGATATGCGCGGTCTCATGCGCGATGATCTCCTCCCCCGGGCGGCAATGCACCAGGGTGGAGGCGACGTTGCACATGGTGCCGGAGGGCATGAACACCGCCGCCTCCTTGCCCATCAGCGCCGCCATGCGGTCGCACAGCGCATGCACGGTGGGGTCGTCGCCATGCTGCTCGTCGCCGACCTCGGCGCGCATCATCGCCTCCAGCATCGCCGCGCTCGGCTTGGTCTGGGTGTCCGAATACAGGTTGATGCGGACGGGCGGCGCGCCCTCGGGCGGGCGTTCGGGGGCATGGACCATCAGGCGAGGCTCCGGCTTGGGTTCCGGGGCACTCCGCTATGGCCCGGGCGCCACGTCAAGCCAGGCCGTGGCGCTGCCAGAGCGGCGCGATAGCCGGGCGCGCCGCTGTGGCCTGCGCCAGCGTCTCGATCTTCGGCAGCTTGGCTGGGGTCCAGACCCGGCCCTCAGCCCAGCGCGACAGCACGGCGAGGTAGATATCCGCCACGCTGAATCGCGCTCCGAGCAGAAAGGGAACCGCAGGGTCGCCGGTCAGCCCCGCATGGTCCTCCACCACCCGCATCACCTCCCGCGCCATGGCCAGAGCGCCGTCACGCAGCGCCTGGTGCTGGTCGGGCGTCACGCCGAAGCGGGCGGGATAATCCCAGCGGGTGATCTGCGGATAGAATTCGCCGGCCAGAAGCGCCATCCAGCGCAGCGCCCGCGCCCGCCCCTGATCGCCCAGCGGCGGCAGCAGGCCAGGGTGGGTATCCGCCAGCGTCACCAGGATTGCCAGGCTTTCGGTCATCACCGTGCCATCCGGCAGGATCAGCGTCGGCAGCCGGCCCATCGGGTTGATGACGCGGTATTCGGCACGAAGCTGGTGGTCGCCCTCGAGCGGCACGTCACGCAGTTCCACCTCGGCGCCGGCCTCCGCAAGCGCCATCTCGACCGGGGCGGAGCCGGAGCCAGTATCGCCGTAGAGGATGTATCCCATGCCGCGCAGCCTGCCCGAGGCGGCGCGCTTGCGGAACGCGCAACAGCGTGAAGCCTCGGACCAGCCACCCCCTGTTGGGGGGTGGCGCAGCCATCCGGGCATTTGTAGGCGCCGCCGGGATACGCGCCTCACCTGCAATCATTCTTAGAATGGGAAGGACGTTATTCGTCTTCGGCATGATTCAGGAACCAATGGTCAATACCTCCTGCGAAATACTTGGCGGATGAGCATTTACGGATCGATGAAATGAACAGCCTCGCTGAACGTTTCCTGCCTCGCCTGGCCGCGAACGAGCTGCGTATGTTCCTGGCGCTTCTTGCGGCCATTGTACTCGGGCTCGTGGCGCAAACCTCACTCGGTGCCTGGAGCAGCCTCCTGGCCAGCGAGCGGATCGCGGCCGCCAACGGCGCAGCGGCGCTGGTGCTGAGGGGCGCCGAGCAGGTACAGACGGAACGCGGCCTCGCGCAGACATCGCTTCTCTCGGCCACGCCTGCTGACCAGGCCGCGCTGGATCGCATCGCAAGCCGCAGGTCCAGCGCGGCCGCGGCGCTCGAGCCTGCCTTCGCAGCCCTGGCAAAGTCCGATGCACCGGCGATCGCCCAGCGGCTGGCTGCGGCGCGGGCCGCGCTGGACGCGCTGGAGCAAAATCGACGTGCGGTTGACGCGGCCCTGCGCCAGCCGCGGCCCGGCCGACCGGAAGCCCTGCTGCGCGACTGGTATCCGGCAGCGACGGCAGCCGTTACCGCACTGAACGCCGTCTGGACCGAGGTAAGCCTGGCCGGATCGGCGCAGGATCCGATGGTGGCGCGGGCGAACGAAACCGCCTTCCTCGGCACCACGCTGCGAGAGGCTGCCGGGGTGGAGCGGGCCGGGCTGAGTGCGCTGCTTGCGGGCGCACAGCCGGCGACGCCGCAGCGCCTCGCCAATTGGGCGGAGCAGCGCGGCACCGTGGCACTTGCCTGGCGCCGGGTGCAGGAACTGAATCCGGACGCCAACCAACACCCTGCGCTGGCCGCGCCTTTCGCGAAGGCCCGGGCGGAATATGCCCGATACGTCGCAATGCGCGACGCGGTCATCGCCGCGGTAACCGAGGGGCGGCCGCCTGCGGCTACCCTGGCAGAATTCCGCACCACGTCCGACACGGCCCTCGGCAGTCTGCTCGCCATCCGCGACGCCGGCCTTGCGCTGGGCGAAAGTCACCTCGCCGCACGCATGGTGGAGGCCCGTAACCTTCTCATCCAGCATGGCGCTTTCGCCCTTTTGGCCTTGCTGCTGTGCCTGTTCACCTATCGGCGCACCAGCCAGCGGCTGCTGGGCCCGCTGACATGGATCTCAAAGGCGCTGGACGCGCTGGCGCAGGGCGTGCCCCAGCCGCCGCGGCCGGCCGCAGCGCGACGGGATGACGAGATCGGCGCCATCCTGGCCGCCATGCAGACCATGGCCGAACAGTCGAGCGAGCGCGAGCAAATGGCTCGGCTACGCGAGCAGGACGCCGCGGAGCGCCAACGGCGGACGGAACGCGTCGATGCCCTGATCGCCGCCTTCGCGGTGGACACCACGGACGCATTGGCGACCGTGACTGTTTCCGCGAAGGGGCTCGGGCAGAGCGCCGACGCGATGGCATCCGTGGCGGATCAGGGCATCCGGCTCACCTCCGCGGTTGCCGAGGCCGCTGAGGGCGCTGCCAGCAACACCGGGATCGCGGCAGCGGCTGCCGAGGAACTCGCCGCCTCGGTCGGAGAGATCTCCCGTCAGGTCAGTCGGGCCGCCACCATTGCCCGCAACGCGGTGACCGAGGCGGACCGGACGGACAGCACCGTGCGCGGCCTGTCGGAGGCGGCGGAAAGGATCGGGGAGGTCGTGCAGATGATCTCCGGCATCGCCGGCCAGACCAACCTGCTGGCGCTGAACGCGACGATCGAGGCAGCACGTGCCGGCGAGTCCGGCAAGGGCTTCGCGGTCGTGGCAAGCGAGGTGAAGACCCTGGCCGGACAGACCGCCAAGGCAACGGCCGAGATCGAGACACAGATCGCCGATATCCGAGCGGTTGCCACCGCCGCGGCGGGGGCGATCCGTGGCATCTGCGTCGTGGTGAGCGAAATCGACCAGGCCGCGGCCAACATCGCCGCCGCGGTTGGCCAGCAAGGTGCCGCCACGGCGGAGATCGCCCGCAGCATTGCGGCCGCCGCGACGGATACCGGTGATGTCTCCCGCGACACCCGGCAGGCGCGGGCCACGGCATCGCGCACCGGAGAGGAAGGAGCGCAGGTGCGCCGTGCGGCGGCAGAAGTGTCGGTGACGGCGGAACGTATCGGCGCCCGGATCACCGAGTTCCTGCAGCAGGTCCGCGCCGCCTAGGCGACCGCCCCTGCCCGGCCAGAAGCACCGCCTCGCAGCGGCGCAATCTGGTCCGGGGGCGCCGCGTGGCCCGGGAGACAGGAACGAGTACGGGGCGCCCGCGGCTTCAGGCGCTCGGCGCGGGCGTCGCGGCCGCCGGTGGCGGGGGAGCCCGGCGATAGAGAATGGTGGCGCGGCGTTCGAAGGACCGCACCATCAGCCGCACCGCCTCGTTGAACACGGTGCCGATCACAGCCTGCAGCAGCCGCGACTTGAACTCGAAATCGACGAAGAAGTCGACCTCGGTGCCGTTCGCCACCGGCCGGAAGCGCCAGTGGTTGTTGAGGTAGCGGAAGGGGCCGGTCAGGTAGCGCACATGGACATGATGCGGCCGTTCCAGCGTCACCTGGCTTCGGAAGGTCTCGCGGAACATCTTGAAGCCGATGGTCAGGTCGGCGATCAGCTCGTCCTCGGTGCGCGACACCACGCGTGCGCCGACGCACCAGGGCAGGAACTCCGGGTAGCGGCGCACATCCGCGACCATGTCGAACAACTGCTCATCCGTGTAGGGCAGCACACGCTTTTCGGCATGGGTGGGCATCAGGCAGCCTTCAGCTTCGCGATCCGCGCATCCCGCAGCGCCGCGAAATCGCGATCTGCGTGATAGGAGGAGCGCGTCAAAGGCGTGGCGGAGACCAGCAGGAACCCCTTGCCCCGCGCCGCCTGCGCATAGTCCGCGAATTCATCCGGCGTGACGAAGCGATCCACCGCCGCGTGTTTCACGGAAGGCTGGAGGTACTGGCCGATCGTCAGGAAATCCACCTCCGCGCTGCGCAGGTCGTCCATCACCTGCAGCACCTCGATCCGCTTCTCGCCGAGGCCCACCATGATGCCGGATTTGGTGAAGATGGTCGGGTCGCGCTGCTTCACCCGATCCAGCAGCCGCAGCGAATGGTAGTAGCGCGCGCCGGGACGGATGGAGGGGTACAGCGCCGGCACGGTTTCCAGATTGTGGTTGAACACATCCGGCCGTGCATCGATCACCACCTCCAGCGCGCCATCCTTGCGGAGGAAGTCGGGCGTCAGGATCTCGATGGTGGTTTCGGGCGCCGCGGCACGCAAAGCGCGGATGGTCTCCGCGAAATGCTCCGCCCCGCCATCGGCCAGATCGTCCCGGTCCACGGAGGTGATCACCACGTGTCGCAGGCCGAGCTTGGCCACCGCATCCGCCACGCGGCGCGGCTCATCCGCATCCAGCGCCTTCGGCATGCCCGTGATGACGTTGCAGAAGGAACAGGCGCGGGTGCAGGTGTCGCCCATGATCATCATGGTGGCATGGCGCTGCGACCAGCATTCGCCGATATTCGGGCAGGCAGCTTCCTCGCACACCGTCACCAGGCCATTGGCACGCATCAGCGCCTGGGTCTCGCGATAGACCGGGCTGGTGGGCGCTTTCACCCGGATCCAGTCCGGCTTCCGCTGGATCGGGTTGTCCGGCCGGCGCGCCTTCTCGGGGTGCCTTTCGGCACCCGTCAGGGGGGCGCGGTGATCGATTTCGAGGCGGGTGCTCATGGCGCTAGATGTGGATCACCCGACCGTATGCATCAAGCACCGACTCATGCATCGCCTCGGAAACCGTGGGGTGCGGGAAGACGGTGTGCATCAACTCGGCCTCGGTCGATTCCAGGGTGCGGGCGATGCCGTAGCCCTGGATCATCTCCGTCACCTCAGGCCCGACCATGTGGGCGCCCAGAAGTTCGCCGGTCTTCGCATCGAACACCGTCTTCACGAAGCCCTCCGGCTCCCCCATCGCGATGGCCTTGCCGTTGCCGATGAAGGGGAAGCGGCCGACCCGGACCTCGTGACCAAGTTCCTTGGCCCGCTTCTCCGTCAGGCCGACGCTGGCGACCTGCGGGCGGCAATAGGTGCAGCCGGGGATGTTCAGGATGTCCATGGCGTGCGGGTGCTTGCCGGCGATCGCCTCGATGCAGATCACCGCCTCATGGGAGGCTTTGTGGGCCAGCCAGGGGGCGCCGGTGAGGTCGCCGATGGCATAGACGCCGGGCTCGCCGGTATTGCCGAAGGCGTCCGTCACCACATGGGTGCGCTCCACTTTCACCTTTGTACCCTCAAGGCCGAGGTCCTCCACATTGCCGACGATGCCGACGGCGGAGATCAGCCGGTCCGCGGTGATCTCCTGCACCTTGCCGCCGGCTTCCACGATCGCCGTGATGCTGTCCGCGCCCTTGCGAACGCCCTGCACGCGCGCGCCGGTGATGATCTGCATCTTCTGCTTGGTGAAGGCCTTGTGGACGAAGGCGGAGATCTCCTCGTCCTCCACCGGCAGGATGCGGTCCATCACCTCGATCAGTGTGACCTCGGCGCCCATGTTCAGATAGAAACTGGCGAATTCCGATCCGATGGCGCCACTGCCCATGACGATGATCTTCTTCGGCAGCGCGGCCGGCGTCATCGCCTCCCGGTAGGACCAGATCAGCTTGCCGTCCGGCTCCATCCCCGGCAGCACCCGGGCGCGGGCGCCGGTGGCAAGCAGGATATGCTTGGCCTGGATGTCCGCGACGGGCTTGCCGTCCTTGCTGACGGAAAGCTTGCCCTTCCCGGCGAGCTTCCCGTGGCCATCAAACACCGTGACCTTGTTCTTCTTCATCAGGTGCTTCACGCCACCCGAAAGCTGCCCGGCCACGGCGCGGGACCGCTTCACCACCTTGGCGAAGTCGAAGCGGATGTTGTCCGCGGCGAAGCCATAGGCATCCAGGCTGTGCAGCAGGTGATTGATCTCGGAAGCCCGCAGCAGCGCCTTGGTCGGGATGCAGCCCCAGTTCAGGCAGATGCCGCCCAGATTCTCCCGCTCCACCAGCGCGACCTTCATGCCGAGCTGGCTGGCGCGGATGGCGCCGACATAGCCACCGGGGCCGCCGCCGACGACGACGAGATCGAAGTTCTCGGCCATATCAGGATTCTCCTGCGAGGGCGCGCAGCGCGTCACCCGAGAGGCGCCGTGAGCGCCATTCATCGCGGCTTTCCGAGCCGATGCGGTCATAGAAGCGGATGGAGGGCGCGTTCCAGTCGAGCACCTGCCATTCCATCCGCGTGCAGTTCTCGGCCACCGCGCGCTGCGCCAGGCGGCGAAAGAAGGCCATGCCGACGCCCAGGCCGCGATGCTCCGGCTCGACATAGATGTCTTCGAGATAGATGCCGGGGCGGCCGGTAAAGGTGGAGAAATTGTAGAACCAGATCGCCTGGCCGATGGCGCGGCCCTCGCGTTCGGCGAGGCTGCAGAAAACGCGCGGGGTGGGGCCGAACAGGGCTTCGCGGAAATCAGCCTCGGTGCCCACCGCCTCGTGCAGCAGCTTCTCGTAGTCCGCGAGGTCGCGGACCAGCCGGAGGATTTCCGGCAGGTCCGCCTCGGTCGCGTCGCGGAGGGTGAAGTCCGCCATCACAGCATCAGGCTCAGCGGCTCCTCGACGATCTTCTTGAACGCCGCAATCCATTCCGCCGCCAGCGCGCCATCCACCACGCGGTGATCGACCGACAGCGTGCAGGTCATCACCGTCGCGATGGCCAGCGCGCCATCCTTCACCACCGGCCGCTGTTCGCCGGCGGAGACCGCCAGGATGCCGGCCTGTGGCGGGTTGATGATGGCGGCGAAGTCGCGCACGCCATACATGCCCATATTGGAGATGGAGAAGCCGCCGCCCTGGAACTCCTCCGGCTTCAGCTTTCCCGATTTCGCCCGCGCGGCCAGGTCCTTCATCTGGGCGCTGATGGAGGCGAGGCCCGTCTGGTCCGCCTTGCGGATGATCGGCGTGATCAGCCCATCCGGGATGCTGACAGCGACCGAAATATCGACGTCGTGGTACTGAAGGATCGCATCCTCGGTCCAGGTCGCATTCACCTGCGGCATCCGCCGCAAGGTCACCGCCGCGGCCTTGATGACCAGGTCGTTGACCGAGAGCTTGAAGGCGCCCGGCCCGTCCTTCGGCGAAGTCGCATTCAACTGCGACCGCAGCTTCAGCAGCGCGTCGATCTCGATATCCATCGAGACGTAGAAATGCGGCACCTGCTGCTTCGATTCCGTCAGGCGACGCGCGATCACCTTGCGGATGCTGCTGTTCGGCACCGCGGTATGCGGCGCCGTGATGGCCGGCGCGGGCGCGGCCTTGGGCGCAGGTGCTGCGGCGGGCGCGGGCGCCGGCGCGGCTGCCTGTGCCGGTTCGGCCTTGCCGGTCTGCGACTTGGCCAGCGCGGCTTCCACATCCGTCTTCACGATGCGGCCATTCGGCCCGCTGCCGTTGATACCCGCCAGGTCCAGCCCGGCCTGCGCCGCCATGCGACGCGCCAAAGGCGAGGCGATCGTGCGATCACCGGACTCGACCGTCTTCGGCGCCTCAGCCTTCGGGGCCGCGGCCGGCTCGGTCTTCGGCGTCTCCGGCGCAGGTGCCGGCTTCGGCGCCTCGGCCTTCGGCGCTTCCGCCTTGGGGGCCGGCGCCGCATCGGCCGATTCGCCCGGCTCCACCAGCACGGCGATCGGGTCGTTGACCTTCACGCCGGCGGTGCCGCCCTGCACCAGGATCTTGCCGAGCACGCCCTCATCCACGGCTTCCACTTCCATGGTTGCCTTGTCGGTCTCGATCTCGGCGATGATGTCGCCGGCCTTGACCGTGTCGCCCTCGTTCTTCAGCCAGCGCGCCAGCGTGCCCTCGGTCATCGTCGGGGACAGCGCCGGCATCAGGATGTTCGTGGCCATGAGCCGTCCCCCTTACTTGTAGGTCACGCGCTTGGCGGCCTCGATCACCTGTTCCAGCCGCGGCAGCGCCAGCTTCTCGAGATTCGCAGCATAGGGCATCGGAATGTCCAGCCCATGCACGCGCACCGGCGGCGCATCCAGGTCGTCGAAGCAGTTCTCCAGGATCTGCATGGCGACCTCCGCGCCGATGCCGGCATAGGGCCAGCCTTCCTCGAGCGTGACCAGCCGGTTGGTCTTCTTCACCGACTTCACCACCGTCTCGATGTCCAGCGGCCGCAGCGTGCGCAGGTTGATGACCTCAGCGCTGATGCCCTGGGCGGCCAGTTCGTCGGCCGCCTGCATCGCCATGCCGACCATGATGGAGAAGGCCACCAGGGTCACATCCGTGCCCTCACGCTCCACCTTCGCCTTGCCGATCGGCAGGATGAAGTCCTCATCCGTGGGGCAGTCGAAGGTCTGGCCGTAGAGGATTTCGTTCTCGAGGAAGATGATCGGGTTCGGATCGCGGATCGCGGCCCGCAGCAGCCCCTTGGCATCCGCCGCCGACCACGGCGCCACCACCTTCAGGCCAGGCAGATGCGCATACCAGCTTGCGTAGCACTGGCTGTGCTGCGCGGCCACGCGGCTCGCCGCGCCATTCGGCCCGCGGAACACGATCGGGCAGCCGAGCTGGCCGCCTGACATGTACAGCGTCTTCGCCGCCGAGTTCACGATCTGGTCGATCGCCTGCATGGAGAAGTTGAAGGTCATGAACTCGACGATCGGCTTCAGGCCGGTCATCGCCGCGCCCACCGCCATGCCCGTAAAGCCGTGTTCGGTGATTGGCATGTCGATCACGCGCTTCGGGCCGAACTCGTCCAGCAGGCCCTGGCTGATCTTGTAGGCGCCCTGGTACTGGCCGACTTCCTCGCCCATCAGGAAGACGTCCTTGTCGGCGCGCATCTCCGCCGCCATCGCGTCGCGCAGCGCCTCGCGCACCGTGATGGGCTTGGTCGCGCCCCAATCCTTCTCCGGCGCGGCCGCGGCCTGGGCCGGCACCGGGGTGGCGGCGGGCTTCGCGGTTTCCATCTTCTCGACCGGCGCCTTGTCCAGCGCGGCCTGGGGCTCTGGCGCCTTTGCCGCCGGCGCGGCCTGGCCGTCATCCAGCTCGGCGATCGGGGTGTTCACCGCGACGCCATCGGTGCCCTCGGGCACCAGGATCTTGGACAAAGTGCCCTCATCCACCGCTTCCACTTCCATGGTCGCCTTGTCAGTCTCGATCTCGGCGATCACGTCGCCGGCCTTGACCGTATCGCCTTCCGCCTTGAGCCAGCGGGCCAGCTTGCCCTCCGTCATGGTGGGGCTGAGGGCGGGCATCAGGATCTGCGTCATCTCAGCGGGACTCCAGCAGGACGTCCGTCCACAATTCGCTC
>LNFM01004951.1_pt1 | contig 23773 bp, 21 predicted proteins | sample 596031 | NCBI WGS metagenome assembly LNFM01 (sample SAMN04254537, study PRJNA301005) | activated carbon metagenome | isolation source: dual media filters at the Ann Arbor, Michigan drinking water treatment plant | place: USA: Ann Arbor | reverse complement strand
GGCGGTAGAAGAAGGTCAGCAGCAGGGTGCGGATGTGGGCGCCGTCCACGTCGGCGTCGGTCATGATGATGATGCGGTGGTAGCGCAGTTTGGCCACATCAAAGTCGTCGCCACCTGTGGTGCCCCCGGCCTTGCCGATGCCGGTGCCCAGAGCCGTGATCAGCGTCAGGATTTCGTTGCTGGTGAGCAGCTTTTCGTAGCGGGCTTTTTCCACGTTCAGGATCTTGCCGCGCAGGGGCAGGATGGCCTGGAACTTGCGGTCGCGGCCCTGCTTGGCAGAGCCGCCGGCGGAGTCACCCTCGACGATGTAGATCTCGCACAGAGCCGGGTCTTTTTCCTGGCAGTCGGCCAGCTTGCCGGGCAGGCCCATGCCGTCGAGCACGCCCTTGCGGCGGGTCATTTCGCGGGCCTTGCGGGCGGCTTCGCGGGCGCGGGCGGCTTCCACGATCTTGCCGCAGATGATCTTGGCGTCGGCCGGGCGCTCTTGCAGGTAGTCGGTCAGCAGCTTGCCCACGATGTCTTCGACCGGGGCGCGCACTTCGCTCGACACCAGCTTGTCCTTGGTCTGGCTGCTGAACTTGGGCTCGGGCACCTTCACGCTGAGCACGCAGCACAGGCCTTCGCGCATGTCGTCGCCAGTGACTTCGACCTTGGCCTTCTTGGCCAGCTCGTGTTCTTCGATGTACTTGTTGATGACGCGGGTCATCGCGGCGCGCAGGCCGGTCAGGTGGGTGCCGCCGTCACGCTGGGGGATGTTGTTGGTAAAGCACAGCACTTGTTCGGTGTAAGCGCTGTTCCACTGCATGGCCACTTCCACGCCGATGTGCGTGCCGGGGATGCCGCCATACGTTTCGGCCGGGCGCTCGCCTGCGGCGTAGAACGACGTGGGGTGCAGCACCGTCTTGCCCTTGTTGATGAACTCGACAAAGCCGCGCACGCCACCGGCGCCCGAGAAGTCGTCTTCCTTGCCGCTGCGCTCGTCCTTGAGGCGAATGCGCACGCCGTTGTTCAAGAACGAGAGTTCGCGCAGGCGCTTGGCCAGGATCTCGTAGTGGAAGTCGTTGTTCTCTTTGAAGATGTCCGTGTCGGGCAAGAAGTGCACTTCGGTGCCGCGCTTTTCGGTGTCGCCGGTCACCTTCATGGGGCTGACTTCAAAGCCGTCCACGGTGTTGAGCAGGCGGTCTTGTACAAAGCCGCGCGCAAACTCGATCTGGTGCACCTTGCCTTCGCGACGCACGGTCAGGCGCAGCCATTTGCTCAATGCGTTCACGCAGCTCACGCCCACGCCGTGCAGGCCGCCCGATACCTTGTAGCTGTTCTGGTTGAACTTGCCGCCCGCGTGCAGTTCGGTCAGGGCAATTTCGGCTGCCGAGCGCTTGGGCTCGTGCTTGTCGTCCATCTTCACCCCGGTGGGGATGCCGCGGCCGTTGTCGGTCACGCTGATGGAGTTGTCGGTGTGGATGGTGACCACTATGTCATCGCAGTGGCCGGCCAGGGCTTCGTCGATGGAGTTGTCGACCACCTCAAACACCAAGTGGTGCAGCCCGGTGCCGTCGCTCGTATCGCCGATGTACATGCCGGGGCGCTTGCGCACGGCCTCCAGGCCTTCCAGGATGGTGATGGCGCCTTCGCCGTAGCTTTCGCTGGCCCCTGCCTGGTTGGTGTCGATCTTGGCAACCGTGGGCTCCACATGGCCGGAGACGCCGGTGTCTTCGGGCTCGGAAGGAATGCTGTTCTCAACGGTCATGGTGGGCCTTGGGATCCGTGGAAACCGGGGTTTCCAGTGTTTTCAATGTCAAATCACGCTGTAGTGCTTGTTTTATAAGCACTACAGCTATCAAAAGCGTAGCGTAGGGGCTTGGCTGCCAAGGTGCCGCGCGCCATGCATGCGCCGGCCCCCCGCACCCCGCCGCAGCGGGCCTAGATGCGCATCGGCATCACGACATACTTGAAGCTGTCGTTGTCGGGGATGGTCATCAGCGCAGAGCTGTTGCCGTCCGAAAGCTCCACCTTCACCATGTCCTGGCCCATGTTGGCCAGGGCGTCGATGAGGTAGGTCACGTTGAAGCCGATTTCGATGGTGTCGCCACCGTAGTCGATGTCGAGCTCGTCCACGGCCTCTTCCTGCTCGGCGTTGTTGGACGCCACGCGCAGGGTGCCGGGCTCCAGGTTCAGGCGCACGCCCTTGAACTTGTCGCTGGTCATGATGGCAGTGCGCTGCAGGCTGGCCAGCAGCGGGGCGCGGCCCAGGGTCACGCTGTTCTTGTGGTTCTTGGGGATCACGCGGTTGTAGTCGGGGAACTTGCCCTCGACCAGCTTGGTGACGAACTCCATGCCGCCAAAGGTGAACTTGGCCTGGTTGTTGGCGAACTGCATCTCGATGTGGGGCTGGTTCTCGCCACCGGCGTCAGACAGCAGGCGCTGCAGCTCGATCACGGTCTTGCGCGGCAGGATGACTTCCTGCTTGGGCACTTCCACATCCAGCGTGGCGCTGGCAAACGCCAGGCGGTGGCCGTCGGTGGCCACCAGGCTCAGCTGCTTGCCCTCGGCCACAAACAAAATGCCGTTGAGGTAGTAGCGGATGTCCTGCACTGCCATCGCAAAGCTCACCTGGCCCAGCAGGTCCTTCAGCGTCTTTTGCGGCACGGCAAACACGGGGCCAAAGGCGGCCGATTCCTGCACCAGCGGGAAGTCTTCGGCTGGCAGGCTTTGCAGCGTGAAGCGGCTCTTGCCGCCCTTCAGGATCAGCTTGGACTGGCTGGACTCCAGGCTCACGGTCTGGTCGCCGGGCATGGTGCGCAGGATGTCGATGAGCTTGCGCGCGCCCACGGTGGTCGTGAAGTCGCCGGTGTCGCCGCCCAGCTCTGCCGTGGTGCGGATCTGGATTTCGAGGTCGCTGGTCGTCAGCTGCAGGGCATTGCCCGTCTTGCGGATCAGCACGTTGGCCAGGATGGGCAGGGTGTGGCGCCGCTCCACGATGCCCGCCACGGACTGCAGTACCGCGAGAACCTTGTCTTGTGTTGCCTTCAGGACGATCATGTCTTCAACCTCTTGTGGTTTTTGGGACGGTGCTTGGACAGCTGCGCAGGTTGTGCCTCCCCCCGCTGCCTAACCCGCCATTTTGCCCGTTTACCGGGGGCTTCCCGCTCGGTGTCTTTCCCACGCGCCGTCAACCCTTCAGGGTCTGTTCCAGCACATGCAACTGCTGGTTCAGCTCGGTCAGCTGCTGGCGCTCGCCCGATATCTTTCGCACTGCATGCAGCACCGTGGTGTGGTCGCGCCCGCCAAACAGCTCGCCGATCTCGGGCAGGCTCTTTTGTGTCAGCTCCTTGGCCAGGTACATCGCAATCTGGCGCGGGCGGGCAATGCTGGCCGGGCGCTTCTTGCTGTACATGTCGGCGACCTTGATCTTGTAATAGTCGGCCACCGTCTTCTGGATGTTTTCCACGCTGATCTGCCGGTTCTGGATCGACAGCAGGTCGCGCAGCGCCTCGCGGGCCAGCTGGATGGAGATTTCCTTCTGGTTGAAGCGCGAATACGCCAGGATCTTGCGCAGCGCGCCTTCGAGCTCGCGCACGTTGGAGCGCACGTTCTTGGCGACGAAGAAGGCGACTTCTTCGGGCATTTCGGTGCCTTCGACGCGCGCCTTGTTGATCAGAATCGCCACGCGCATTTCCAGCTCGGGCGGCTCGATCGCCACCGTCAGGCCCGAGTCAAAGCGCGACACCAGCCGCTCGTGGATGTTGGCCAGGCCCTTCGGATAAGTGTCCGAAGTCATCACGATGTGGCTCTTTTTGGCCAGCAGGGCTTCGAACGCGTTGAAAAATTCTTCCTGCGTGCGGTCCTTGTTGGCGAAAAACTGCACGTCGTCGATCAGCAGCAGATCGAGCGAGTGGTAGCGCTCCTTGAATTCATCAAAGGTGCGGCGCTGATAGGCCTTAACCACATCCGACACGAACTGCTCGGCGTGGATGTAGAGAACTTTGGCGTCGGGCTTGTCTTGCAGCAGGCGGTTGCCCACGGCGTGCACGAGGTGGGTCTTGCCCAGGCCCACGCCGCCATAGATGAACAGCGGGTTGTACAGGTGCCCCGGCATGCCGGCCACGTGCATGGCGGCAGAGCGTGCCATGCGGTTGGCCGTGCCTTCCACCAGGGTCTCGAACGTGAGGGCGGCATTGAGCCGGTTGCGGAAGGCGCCGGCAGAGGCGTTGTCGCTGCTGCTGGCGGGTGCATCCGACTGCTGCTGGCTAGTGGAAGCCTCGGGCGCGGCGGGGCGCACATAAGTACGGGCAACGGATTCGCGCTGAGCGAGCGCTAACTCCAGCGTCACGGGCTGGCCGTACAGGCCTTCCAGCAGGGCAGCGATCCGGCCCGCGTACTGGGCGCGGATCCAGTCGAGCTTGAAGCGGTTGCCCACCAGCAGCGTCACCTTGGAAAAGTCTTCGGCCACCTGGGCGATCAGCGGCTTGATCCAGGTGTTGAACTGCTGCTCGGGGAGGTCTTGCGCCAGCTGCTCTACGCACGCCTGCCACAGGCCCTGGCCTGCGTCGGAGCCAGTCGATGGAAGGGGGCTGCGGGAGTGTTCCTCGGTCATTTCAGGGAGATTCTTGTTGTGGATAGAGGAACTTGGCTGGGCCGCGGATTGTAGCTTGTCAAGGAGTTATCCACATGCAGGCGACGCAGGATACGGGGCGTGTCGGCGGGGTCGTCTGCCTGGCTGACTGCTGCCTTGCAGGGCGCTGGTCGCGCCCAGGGCTGGCGTGCAAACGGGAGCGCTCAGGGGCGGAAATCGGGCTTGCAAATGGGCTCTGAATCCGAAAGGCATTGCCAGCCCGTGTCAAGCCTGCGATAATTTTGGGTTTCCCTGAATGTGTTCAGGGTGATTTGACCCGGCGCGCCGATATTTGCGGCCCCTTCAGGTCTGCCGCCAACGCTGCCATGCAGCCTGTGCATGCAGCCTCGGGGTTCAAGAGCAGCAGTCCGGAACTGAACCTCAAGGAATAGCATCATGAAACGTACTTACCAGCCTTCCAAGACGCGCCGCGCGCGCACCCACGGTTTCCTCGTCCGCATGAAGACACGCGGCGGCCGTGCCGTTATCAACGCACGCCGCGCCAAGGGCCGCAAGCGCCTGGCTGTCTAAGGCCGATCGGTCTACAGCCTGCTCCCCGCCTGCTGCCGGTCTGTACCGACAGATGACAAACGGGGTGCCTGCATGCAACGGCTGAAAACCCGTCCGCAGTTCCAGGCCGCCATGGCGGGAGGCACTGTCTCCCGCACTGCGCACTTTGCACTGCACCGTCTGGTGCTGGATGCGGGCAGCGGTGTACACCGTTCCCCAGCCAGCGAACCCACAGGGCCCGGCTCCTTGCCGTCACAGCAAGGGCCGCAGGCCCTGTTTGCCGTGCAGGGCGTGTGGCTGGGTGCCATGGTGCCCAAGCGGTGGGCCAAGCGCGCGGTGACGCGCAACGCCATCAAACGCCAGATCTACACGGTCGGTGCGACGTTCGAGGCCCGGCTTCCGCAGGCTGCACACGTGGTGCGCCTGCGTACAGGCTTTGACCGCAAGCAGTTCAAAAGCGCTGTTTCCGACCCGTTGAAAGACGCGGTGCGCGCCGAGCTGCTGCAGCTGTTTGACCATGCAGCGCGCCGTTCGGCAGGCCCTGCGCCCCGCGCCCCAGCGGTAGAGGCACCTGCGCCATGATGATGCAGCGCCTGCTGATGGGCGTGGTCAAGGGCTATCGCCTTTTTCTGAGCCCGTGGCTGGGCTCGGCGTGCAGGTTCGAGCCCACCTGCTCGGTGTATTCGCTGCAGGCGCTTGAAAAGCACGGCGCGGCTGCGGGCAGCTATCTCACGGTGCACCGGCTGGTACGCTGCAATCCCTGGTGTGATGGGGGCCATGATCCGGTCCCGCAACATCTGCCGCGCGGCATGCGCCTGTTCTCGCGGCTCTCCGATTCCGACACCACCACCCAACCATCTTCACCAAAGAAGTCTTCATGAACGACATTCGCCGCACCATCCTGTGGGTGATTTTTGGCTTTTCCATGGTTCTGCTGTGGGACAAGTGGCAGTTGCACAACGGCAACAAGGCCACCTTCTTCCCCACCACTCCAGCGGTGACAGCCCCCGCCGCCAATGCGCCGGCGTCTGGCGCCGCAGGTGCAGCCAGCGTGCCGTCGGCCTCGTCGGCCTCGTCGGCCAGCGTTCCGGCACCGGCGGCAGTCGCAGCAGCAGGCGCTTCGGCAGTGCCGGGCCAGGCTGCACCCGCCGCCAAGCGCGAGCGCGTGGAAGTGAAGACCGACCTGTACCGCCTCACCTTTGATACCGAAGGCGGCTCGCTGGTGCATGCAGAACTGCTGCAGCACATCGACATGGCGGACAAGACGCGCAACTTCCTGCTGCTCGACGAAAGCGCGCAGCGCGTGTACGTGGCGCAGACCGGCCTGGTGGGCGGCACTTTCCCCACGCACAAGACGGCCATGACGGTGGTGCCCGGCCCGCGCGAACTCAAGGACGGCGAAGACTCCATCAGCATCCGCTTCGAGTCGCCCGAGCAGGGTGGCGTCAAGCTGGCCAAGACCTGGACGATCAAGCGCGGTGCGTACGACATTGCCGTGAAGCACGAGGTGGTCAACACCGGCAGCACGGCCGTGTCGCCGCAGCTGTATCTGCAGCTGGTGCGTGACGGCAACAAGCCACCAGGCGAGTCGTCGTTCTACTCCACCTTCACGGGCCCTGCCGTCTACACCGACGCCAAGAAGTACCAGAAGGTCGAGTTCAAGGACATCGAAAACGGCAAGGTCGACATCCCCAAGGATTCGCCCAACGGCTATGTGGCCATGGTGCAGCACTACTTTGCCACCGCGTGGCTGCTGGCCGACGGCGTGCAGCGCGAGCTGTTCACCCGCAAGGTCGACACCAACCTGTACTCGGTGGGCATGCTCACGCCGCTGGGCAGCATCGAGCCTGGCGCCACCAAGGCCATCGACTCGCGCCTGTTCGCCGGCCCGCAGGTCGAGACCATGATGGAAAAGCTCAGCCCCGGCCTCGAGCTGGTCAAGGACTACGGCTGGCTGACCATCCTGTCCAAGCCGCTGTACTGGCTGCTCGACCAGCTGCACAAGATCCTGAACAACTGGGGCTGGGCCATCGTGGCACTGGTGCTGCTGCTCAAGATCGCGTTCTACTGGCTCAACGCCAAGGCCTACGCCAGCATGGCCAAGATGAAGGCCATCAACCCCAAGATCATGGAGATGCGCGAGCGCCTCAAGGACAAGCCGCAGCAGATGCAGCAGGAGATGATGCGCATCTACCGCGAGGAGAAGGTCAACCCCATGGGTGGCTGCTTCCCCATCATGATCCAGATCCCCGTGTTCATTGCGCTGTACTGGGTGCTGCTGTCCAGCGTCGAGATGCGCAACGCGCCCTGGATCGGCTGGATCAAGGACCTGTCCACACCTGACCCATTCTTCATCCTGCCCTTGCTGATGACCGTGAGCTCGCTGGTGCAGACCGCGCTGAACCCCGCGCCACCGGACCCGCTGCAGGCCAAGATGATGTGGTTCATGCCGCTGATCTTCAGCGTGATGTTCTTCTTCTTCCCGGCCGGCCTGGTGCTGTACTGGCTGACGAACAACATCCTGTCGATTGCGCAGCAGTGGATCATCAACACCCGCATGGGTGTTCCCCCGCAGTTCAACCTGCCCAAGTTCAAGTGACGTTTCGCCACTGAACCCCAAGGCCGCGCAAGCGGCCTTTTTCATTCGCGTCCCCGTTAAAGTCACGCCCATGCTTGCACGCCACCACGACCCCATCGTCGCCATTGCCACAGCCCCCGGTCGTGGTGCGGTAGGCATCGTGCGGGTATCGGGCCGGGCCATTGGTGCGCTGGTGCAGGCGCTGTGCGGCCGCGCACTGAAAGCCCGCGAGGCCACCTACCTGCCTTTTCGCGACGCGCACGGACAGCCCATCGACCAGGGCCTTGCGCTGTACTTCCCCGGCCCGCACAGCTACACCGGCGAAGACGTGCTGGAGCTGCAGGCCCACGGCGGCCCGGTGGTGTTGCAGTTGCTGTTGGCCCGCTGCCTGCAGGCCGGTGCCGCCATCGACCCTGCCACCGGCCAGCCGACTTTGCCCGGCCTGCGTGTGGCCCAGCCGGGCGAGTTCACCGAACGCGCCTTTCTCAACGACAAGATCGACCTGGCACAGGCCGAGGCCATCGCCGACCTGATCGATGCCAGCACCGAGGCAGCGGCGCGCAGCGCCAGCCGCTCGCTCACCGGCGCGTTCTCGGAAGAAATCCACGGCCTGCGCGATGCGCTCATTCACCTGCGCATGCTGGTGGAGGCCACACTGGACTTCCCTGAGGAAGAAATCGACTTCTTGCGCAAAGCGGATGCACACGGACAGCTATCGAACCTGCAGGAAACGCTGGCGCGGGTGATGCAGCGCGCGCGGCAGGGTGCGCTGCTGCGCGAAGGCATCAAGGTGGTGATTGCAGGCCAGCCCAATGCGGGCAAGAGCTCGCTGCTCAATGCGCTGGCGGGGGCCGAACTGGCCATCGTCACGCCGATTGCCGGCACCACACGCGACAAGGTGCAGCAGACCATCCAGATCGAAGGCGTGCCGCTGCACATCATCGACACGGCGGGCCTACGCGACAGCGAAGACGAGGTGGAGCGCATCGGCATCGCCCGGGCCTGGGATGAAATTGCCGCAGCGGACGCGGTGCTCTTCCTGCACGATCTATCCCGACAGAATGCTATTGAATATATAGCATCAGAGGCAGATATCGAAGGGGCCTTGGCGCAAAAAGTGCCCAAATCAGTGCCTGTGATCGATGTGTGGAACAAACTCGATTGCGCCGGGCAACACCTGCCCGCCGAGCACAGCGAACAGGCCACGGTGCAGCGGCCGGCAGTCCGGCTGTCGGCGCGCACGGGCGAGGGCCTGGATGGCCTTCGCCGGCTGTTGCTGCAAGTGGCGGGCTGGCAGTCGGCCCCGGAGGGCCTGTACATTGCCCGCGCACGACACGTTGAAGCCCTGCACGCCGTGGCGACGCACCTGGACGAAGCGCAAGCCCAACTGCAGGCGCTCGGACCGGCGCTGGACTTGCTGGCGGAAGAACTGCGCCTGGCCCAGAACGCGCTGAGCGCGATCACCGGGGAATTCACGTCCGACGACCTGCTGGGCGTGATCTTCTCCAGTTTCTGCATTGGCAAGTAGCCACGCACGGCGCTGGCCCCCGTGAGGACGATGTTGTAAACGGAAGTAAACAGTGCTTGTGCGCCATCTGTAACAGGGGTACTTTCAGCGCACCATGAATCTTCCCTCCCCCGTTGCTTCCAAGGTCGACCTCAGCGGGCTCCTTGATGCCATTGCCAAGGCGAGTGCTGACGACAGCATCACCAACCCGCTGGCGCCTGCGCAGTGGGACATCCTGTCCTCCTACCTGCTGCCCGTGGTACTTCCCGCCGGGCAGGTGCTGTTCAGCCAGGGGGCCAACGACCGCACCCTGTACTTCGTGGAAAGTGGCAGCCTGAGCGTGCACTACCAGGACGAGAAAGAGCGCCTGCGCCTGGCCATCGTGGGCGCAGGTTCCGTCGTGGGAGAAGGTGCATTCTTTTCGCACCGCTCGCGCAGCGCGACCGTGCAGGCCAGCGCTCCCTGCAAGCTGTGGAGCCTGACGGCGATCCGCTTCACCGAGCTCACCAACCGCCAGCCCGCCATTGCACTGGGCCTGGCGCTGGCTGCGGGCTCGGTTCTGGCCAAGCGCCTGGGCAACCGCCGCCGCCGCGTGGCAGCCACCTGACAGACGGCTGCCAGGGCCGTCTGTGCGGGGCCTTCCCAAGGGCCGTGGCAAAGCCTGCGGCGTTAAACTCAACCCCGTTTTTCAGGCGCCGTTCCCAAGAAAGCAAGCAAGCCATGTCCCTGTTCAGTTGGTTCAGCCGCAAGCCGGCCCCTGCCAAGCCCCGTTCCGTCGCTGAACCCTCAGGTTTGCTCAACGCCGATGCCACCGTTCCCCTGAATCCGGGCCGCCAGGGTCGGCCGCTGTCGGAACAGCTGCCGCCCGAACATGCGGCCAACCGCAAGAACGAGCGCATGGAGCGCCGCGAGCTGCTCTACACCGTGGTGCGTGACGCCATGGTGCGCGCGGGCGTGCTTTCGGCCAGCTACAAGTTCAAGGTGCTGTCGCTGGACCAGCGCGGCCGCCAGTTTCTCGTGATGATGGACCTGGCCCGCGAGTACGGTGGCGAGACGGTGCGCCTGAGCGAAATCGAGGCGCTGATCGCCCAGACTGCGAAAACGCGCTATGACATCCTGGTCACGGCCGTGTACTGGCGCATCAACGACCATGTTGCAGTGGGCCTGCCCCAGAAGGGTGTGAGCCCGCAGGCCGCTGCCGGCGCTGCGGCCTTGCAGAGCGCAGCGCAGTCGCTGCGCAGGCCGCCCGTGGCAGCGGGCCCCCTGGGCGCGCCTGCCGGTACGTCCCCTGGCGTGCCCGCCATGCCAGCCGCATCCGGCGCGGCCCTGCGCCCTCCTGCTTCTGCCCCTGCTCCTTTGGCCGCCCAGCCACCGCTGGCCCGCCCGCCGGTAGCGGCAGCGGCTCCTGCCGCGATGGCTGCCGCAGTGGCGGTCGCGCGCCCGTCGCCGACCGATGCTGCGCGTACCGCATCGACACGGTTTGAACCCATTGAAGCTGACGAGGTAGCCGCTTTCAAGCGTGCGCTGGCCTCGGCTGCAGGGGCTGGCGCCGCGGCTGCCGCCGTGTCTGCCGCAGCCCGCCCCGGTGTGGCCGTGCGATCGGGTCCCATCCTTGCCCCATCGGCGCCCACGGGCTTCGAAGACACCCAGACGCCGGTTGCCGACGGTCCATCGCCCGACCTCAGCACCACACAGTACGGCGAGCTGAACTGAGCCCGGGCCGCGGGGCGGCGGCCGGCTCCTCGTTGCCCTGTGTCCTGCGTCGTTGCCGAGCCCGGTTGTTCAATGTCCCTCGAAATCGACCAGGGTGAACAGCGGCAGGCCTGAATCGCTCAGCTTCCGGGAGCCCCCCAGCTCGGGCAGATCCACGATGGCTGCACCCTCCGTCACGGTGGCGCCCAGCTTTTCAAGCAGGCGGCGGCCTGCCATCATGGTGCCGCCCGTGGCAATCAGGTCATCGATCAGCAGGACCCGGTCGCCTGCCTTGACGGCATCGGTATGCAGCTCCACCGTGGCGCTGCCGTACTCCAGCTCGTAGGTTTCCTCCACCGTCGTGAAGGGCAGCTTGCCCTTCTTGCGGATGGGCACGAAACCCACGTTCAGCTCGTAGGCCACCACCGCCCCCAGAATGAATCCGCGCGCATCCAGCCCGGCCACGATGTCTGGTCGCAAGGCTTTGTCCATGTACCGGTGCACAAAAGCATCGATCAATACCCTGAAGACCTTCGGATCCTGCAGCAGCGGTGTGATGTCGCGAAACTGCACGCCGGGCGCGGGCCAGTCGGGCACCGTACGGATGTGCTCGCGAAGATAGTCGTTGATGCTCTGGGAATGCATGGGCGGCAGGGAGTGAGGAACAGGACAAGGAGGCTGAAGGAGCGAAAGTGTAAACACCGCAGGTGGTAATGATCGCGGCACAGTCCGTGACCGCAACGCATAATGTTCATTCCGGTTACGTCTCCCGGTCGCCCTGGTCGACCTGAGTGAGGCCCGTTACAGGCCGTTCATGCCCATCACTATCCTGTTCGTTGAAAGTGATCCGCGCCATGCGCAGGCGGTAAAAGACGCGCTCGCCGACCCTTGGTCGGGCTGGACGGTCGACGTGGCCACGACACTGGCTGACACACACTCATATCTCACCACCCGCCGGCCGGATGTCGTGCTGGCGGCCGAGCGGACCATGGGCGGCTCCGCATTTGATCTGTTGCAGTCCCTGCGCGGCATTCCATCCATCATCATGGTCGGCATCGGCCACGAAACACGCGCAGCCCAGGCGCTGCGTCACGGCTTCGATGATTTCGTGGTGCAGGATTCGCAGCTGGGCTACCTCCTCGAACTGCCCGCCCAGATCGATGCGGTGCTTGAACGCCACGCCGGCAAGCGCGTGCGGGAAGAAGCAGAGGCCATGCTTGCCCGCCAGCACCGGTTGCTGCAGGCCATCTCGCAGGCGCAGGCCATGTTCATCGCGAGTGCCGGGCCGCGTGCGGCGTTCGAGGCCCTGCTCGGCGAACTCATGTCTCTCACCCAGAGCGGCTTTGGCATGGTCGGGCAGGTCGAGCGTGCTGAAGACGGCCATCCGTATCTGCGTGTGCACGCGCTGACCGACATCAGCTGGGACGAGGCTTCGCGCGCCCGCTATGCCCGCCATGCTGAAGAAGGCATGGTGTTTGACAACCTGGACTCGCTGGTCGGGGCTGCCCTGCTGACCGGGCAACCGGTGTTGACCAATGACACGTCTGGCGACCCGCGCAGTGCAGGGGTGCCGCCAGGTCATCCGGTCATCCGGTCCTATCTGGGTCTTCCCATCCATGCCTCGGGCGATCTGGTGGCCATGGTGGGGTTGGCGAACTGCCCGGGGGGCTATTCCGACGCAGACATCCGCTTTCTGCAACCCCTGCTCAGCACCATCGGGCAGATGGAAATGGCCCGCCGCGCCGAGCTGGCCCGCCGCTCCGTGGAGCAGCAGCTTGCGCGCACCAGCGAGCTCCTGGCCGAGAAAACGCGCGCGCTGGAAGGTACCCTCGCCAGCGTGTCGCAGGGTATCTCCAACGTGGACGCAGAGGGCCGCATCCGTGTGTACAACCGTCGTTATCTGGAGGTGCTGGACCTGCCCGAAGCGCTTCTGGCGGCCCAGCCGCGCGTCGAGGAAGTGGTGCGCTTCCAGCAGGAGCGCGGCGACTTCGGCCCCGGGTTCGAGCTCATAGAGCCTGCAGCCCGCGCCTATGTGGCTTCGGAGTACCCGCCCAGGGGCAAGGACATCACCATGCCGCCCCAGTACATCCGCAAGAACCCGCACGGCCGGTACCTCGAGGTGCGCACGCACGTGTTGCCCGAAGGCGGACGGGTGAGGACATTTACCGATGTCACCGACTACCTGAGCACGCTGGAGGCGTTGCGCCAGAGCGAGGCACGCTGGCGCAGTCTCACGCAGCTGTCTTCCGACTGGTATTGGGAGCAGGACGCGCAGTTCCGCTTTGTGAGGATCGATGGCAACGTGGACAAGGTGCCAGGGTCGTGGGAGGCCCATCAGGGCCTTACCCGCTGGGAGCTTCCGCGCACTTTTGCCACCGAGCACCAGTGGGCCGAGCACCGCGCGCAGCTGCAGGCGCACCAGGTGTTCCACGATTTCGAAATGCGCCAGCAGGCAGACGATGGCAGCGTGATCTGGGTGTCGGTGAGTGGCGAACCCATCTTTGATCTGGACGGCCAGTTCACCGGCTACCGGGGCGTGGCCCGCGATGTCACCGATCGCAAGCGCGCCGAGGCCGAGATTGAACGGCTGGCGTTCTACGACGAGCTGACAGGTCTGCCCAACCGCAGGCTGCTTGCGGACAGGCTCGAAAGGGCCGTTGCAGTGTGCGCGCGCGACGAAAGCCATGGCGCCTTGTTCTTCCTTGATCTGGACGACTTCAAGGGCGTGAACGACACGCTGGGTCACGACTGGGGCGATCAGCTGCTGGTTCAGGTGGGCGCCCGGCTGCGTGGCTGCGTGCGCACCATCGACACGGTGGCCCGTCTGGGCGGCGACGAGTTTGTCGTCGTGGTCGGCGGCCTGAGCGGGCAGGCGCCCGCCGCTGCAGCTGAAGCGGAAGCCATCGGCTGCAAGCTGCTGCAGTCGCTGAACCAGCCCTACCGTATCCAGGACTCTGACGTGCACAGCACGCCCAGCATTGGCATCGCGCTGTTCTCCAGCCTGGAGCTGCCGGTGACGGAGCTGCTCAAGCGCGCGGATCTCGCCATGTACCAGGCCAAGTCGCAAGGGCGCAATATGCTGTCGTTCTTCGACCCCGCCGTGCAGGCCGCGGCGTCAGAGCGATCTGCCCTTGAAGCAGCCATCCGCCAGGGCATTGGCCGCGAGGAGTTCGTGTTGCATTTCCAGCCCGTGGTGAACGAACGCGGCGCTGTGCAGGGGGCCGAGGCGCTGGTGCGCTGGCAGCATCCGCAGCGCGGCATGGTGGCACCCGGAGAGTTCATCCCTCTCGCAGAACAGACCAGCCTGATCCTGCCCCTGGGCCGGCTGGTGCTGTCCATGGCTTGCCGGCAGCTCGCCCGGTGGGCCAGTGCGGGCGTGCAGCCTGCTGCCTCGTGGACTGTGGCGGTCAACGTGAGCGCGCGGGAGTTCAGGCAGGCCGACTATGTGGACCAGGTCAAGGCGGTGCTCCAGGAAACCGGCGCCGATCCGCGCCGCCTGAAGCTTGAGCTGACCGAAAGCCTGCTGCTGCATGATGTGGAAGAAAGCATCCTGAAAATGCAGGTCCTGCGCGCGCTGGGCGTCGGCTTTTCGCTGGACGACTTCGGTACCGGATATTCATCGCTGAGCTACCTCAAGCGGCTGCCGCTGGACCAGCTCAAGATCGACCAGAGCTTTGTGCGTGACGTGCTGACCGACCCTAACGATGCGACCATTGCATGCACCATCATCGCCCTGGCGCGCAGCCTGGGGCTGGATGTGGTGGCGGAGGGCGTGGAGACCGAAGGGCAGCGCGCTTTCCTGCTGCAAAACGGCTGCCGCAAGTTTCAGGGCTACCTGTTCGGCCGCCCGGGTGCAGCCGACCTGTTGCACGTCGCATAGGGATTTGCCAAAGCGTTGCGTCCGCCTGTGGCCTTTGGGCTCAGTGCAATTGCGGCAGATGCTGCCTTTGTCTGCGCGTGGATGCTTGTCTGGCGAGCGGACCTTCGCGGGGGCATCCCATCACGTGCGTTCCAGCCGCTGGAACAGCCCGCCTGCCAGCCTCGCCACCCGCCCATCCAGTTCAAGCGTCAGCAGTTCGACCTGAAGCGTTGCGGCATCCATCCCTGTCCGGGCCACCAGAGCATCAATACCCATGGGGTCAAAGCCCAGTGCTGTGAGGAGCGGGCCCTCGGGCAGGTTCGCCAGGCCGCTTTCTCCGGGTGGGGCGTTATCCGGGGCGCCGCACGGCGCGGCGGTTGGCGGAAGCCGCAGCTCTTCCAGCACATCCTGCGCCGATTCCACCAGCTTGGCCCCTTGACGGATGAGCGCATGGCAGCCCCGTGACTGGGGGGAATGGATGGAGCCCGGAATGGCGAACACTTCCCGTCCCTGCTCGACAGCCGTCCGTGCCGTGATCAGTGACCCTGAGGCGAGAGCGGCCTCGACCACCAGCGTGCCCTGCGACAGGCCCGAGATGATCCGGTTGCGTTTGGGGAAGTTGGGTGCCAGCGGTGGCGTACCCAAGGGGTATTCGCTGACCAGAAGGCCCTGCGCGGCTATCCGCCGCGCCAGGTCCAGATTTCTGCGGGGATAGACACGGTCGAGGCCTGTGCCTACAACAGCGATGGTGGGTGGCGTGCTTGGCGCCTCGGTCTGGCCGGATGCCTCCAGAGCGCCCTCATGCGCCGCTGCGTCGATGCCCAGTGCCAGCCCCGAGACAATCACGAAGCCTGCGTCCCTCAGCGCGCGGGCGAACTGACGGGCGTTTTCCGCACCCTGAGCGGTGGGGTTGCGGCTGCCCACCATCGCGAGGCTGGCCGTGGCCGGAAACGGGTTGTGTGCCAGCCACCGCGCAGCGCCCATCATGTAGAGCAACAGCGGGGGATCTTCGGTATCCAGCAGCGACTGCGGGTATCGGGGGTCGCCCAGTGTGATCACTGCGCGCGCCACTCCATCGGCTGTCGCGTCGTGCTGCAGCCAGGTCCAGGTGGTTTCGACGAGCCCGGCCAACCCCTCGGGCACCTGCACCAGCGCCCTCGCCTGCGCTGGAGTGCTGACCTGCGCCAGTACGGCTTCAGGTTGAACGAAGATGGATTGCGGCAGCCCGAAGCGCGCCAGCAGGCGCCTCGCAGCGGTGTTGCCCACCCCCGCCGTCAGCGTGAGGCGCAACCATGCACCAAGCTCCTCGAGATCCATCAGGTTTTGTGGGGGGCTTTATCGGCGTTCAGCCAGCGCCGGTGCGCAGCCAGGGCCGCTTACTTGGGGTTGACCAGCCGGTCACCCACGCGCACGCCATTGCGGATCTCCAGCAGCAGCGCATACGACACACGGTCGAACGTGCGGAACACCATCGCCGTGCCGTTGTCTTCATTGGGCAGCTTGATCGTGACGCCCTTGCCGTCCGTGCCGTCCTTGACCCGGCTGTCCCTGGACAGCAGAGACAGAACGTGGCCGGGTTCGACCCCATCCTGCGTGCCCACGCTGATGGCGACCACCTGGTTCTGGGCTGCAAAGGCTACCGCCGAGCTGCCGTAGATGGACACGACGCGCGCCTCCACCTCAAACTGCGGCGCACGCGGCGTGTAGGTCGTGAAGGCCCGGGGCGGGGTGGGCAACAGGCGGTCACCGGCCCGGATCTCTTCCTTGGTGGCCGTGAGATCGACCGTGGCCGGTACGTACTCGACCGTGTAGCCGCCCCGGCCGTTGGGTACGTCTTCAAATCCTTCGCCGCGAACCAGCTCAGCCCTGCCGAGGTACTGAGCTTCGTAGCCGAGGATTTCGCCCGTGGCTGGGTGCTTCAGGGCCACGGCATCACGGAACACGCGGAACTGGCGCTGCTCGCCCAGTTCGGCTTTGAGTTCCGAGCCCTGCTGGCTGCGCACATAGGCCCGGTCCCCGCTTGCCATCAGCACCCGCTCCTCGGTCGTTGCCACGATCCGCGGTGCCTGCTGCAGCAACGCCGCGTCCACCACCAGCGGCTCCACCAGGAACGGTTCGATCAGATGGGGCTTGAGCGTGGGGAGTGCGGTGTCACCCAGGCTTTCCGTGCGCGTGCGCGGAGAGACGCGCACGGTTTCGGGCTCGGTAGAGCCCGGACGCGTGGTGCTCAGGCGTGCATAGGCGCCGTCCTTGTCCAGGTACAGCGTCTGTCCCGGGAAAATGAGGTGCGGGTTGGGAATGGCCTTGAGGTTCATCCCCCACAGTTCGGGCCAGCGCCAGGGGCGCTTGAGGTACATGCCCGAGATGCCCCACAGGGTGTCGCCGCGCTTGACGGTGTAGCTGTCCGGGGCATTGGGAGCGAGCTCGGACAGCGGGATGCCGCGCTCGGACACCTGTTGCGCGGTGGCGCGCTGGTCTCCCGAGACGGAGTGGCCTTGTGCATGGGCCGACAGCGTGCACAGCGTTGCGCCAGCAAGGATGGTGAGTGCGCCCAGAGCGTTCCGCCGCATGCTGGTGAATGCTGTCATGTTGTTCCTCTTCTCATGCATTGTGAAACGCCCCTCGCGCGCGCCGCAGTCCTCGCGGCATGCGAACCGCCGGGCACGTTCGTTACAAACCTTCTTAGATTCTCTGCTCAAGCCCTTGATTCGGCAACGATTATTGCCCTGCAGGCCTGCCAGTGCGGCTAAAAGTGGCGAAAATAGCGACAGCTAATCCCGATCTCCATGGCAATCCTCCCCATTCTCTGTTACCCCGACCCCCGCCTCCACAAGGTCGCCCAGCCTGTCCACGAAGTGGACGGGCGCGTCAAGGCGCTGGTGTCGGACATGCTCGCCACCATGTACGACGCCCATGGCATCGGGCTGGCGGCCACCCAGGTTGACGTTCACGAACGTGTGGTCGTGATCGATGTCTCGGAAGAGCGCGACCAGCCCCTGGTGCTGATCAACCCCGAGATCGTCTGGGCCAGTGAAGAGACCCATGTGAACGAGGAAGGCTGCCTCTCGGTGCCCGGTATCTACGACGGCGTGGAGCGTTTTGACGCAGTGCACGTGCGGGCCCTCGATGCGCAAGGTCAGTCGCGCGTGATCGAGGCGGACGGGTTGCTGGCCGTCTGCATGCAGCACGAGATGGATCACCTCATGGGCAAGGTGTTTGTGGAATACCTCTCGCCGCTCAAGCGCAACCGGATCAAGACCAAGATGATCAAGCAGCAGCGCGGAGCCCGCGACTGATGTTCGCTGCTGCTGCGCCTGGCGCGCCGCGCCGTCCGGCAGCCTGGCCGTTCGCGCTCGGGTGTGCGGTGGCGGCCCTTCTGCTCGCAGGTTGCGCGCTGCCAGCACGCGAAGCCCCTGGTGCGCTCAGGAGCGACGTGGTGGCCAGGCTGGGCCCGCCCCAGGCGGTGTATGCCCTGCCATCGGGTGAGCGGCTTCTCTACACCGAGCTGCCGGCAGGTTTTGCAGCGTACAACCTCGACTTTGACGCCGCCGGGCGGCTCGTGCGCAACGAGCAGGTGCTCACACAGTCCCGCTTCGAGGCCCTTGCGGCCAGCGGCTGGACAGCCCAGGACGTGCAGCGCACCTTCGGCCCGCCTGTCCTCGTGGAGCGGGTGGCACGCTTTGACGGTGACATCTGGACGTACCGGTTCCGGCAAAACTCTGATTCCCGCCTGGCGCACGTGCACCTGGACCGCCAGGGTGTTGTGCGGCAAGTCATCTTTACCGACGAGTTGCCCAATTTCGACAACGCGCGCGACTGACGGCGGGTGACGGATGTGCGGCAGCCAGGCAATGCGCAGGGTGACCCGCACGACGGGTGGTGACCGAAGCCACCGCGTGTGCCCGCGCTACGGGTCTGCACCCTGGGGACCCTTGCAATGAATTTCGCCGCCACCCGCCCCGCGGTTGCATCGTTTCCCCGCCGTGCCGCGCACCACAACCTTCCTTCCTGTTGATTCCCCTACGGACCTCGCCCATGAAAGTGATCTTTGCCGGAACGCCCGAGTTCGCCAGCGCCGCGCTGCAGGGCCTGCTGCAGGCGGGCTTCTCGGTCCCCCTGGTGCTCACGCAACCTGACCGCCCCGCGGGCCGGGGCATGAAGCTGCAGGCGTCGCCCGTCAAGCAGTGTGCGCTCTCTCACGGCATTCCCGTCGCGCAGCCGCGCAGCCTGCGCCTGGACGGCAAGTACCCGGGCGACGCTGCGGCAGCGCGGGATGCACTGCTAGCTGCGCAGGCCGATGTGATGGTGGTGGCCGCCTACGGGCTCATCCTGCCCCAGTGGGTGCTGGACTTGCCGCCCAAGGGGTGCCTCAACATCCACGCCAGCCTGCTGCCCCGCTGGCGCGGCGCGGCGCCCATCCACCGTGCGATCGAGGCGGGGGATGCGGAAACCGGCATCACCATCATGCAGATGGACGCCGGTCTCGATACTGGCGACATGCTGCTCACCGAGCGGCTGCCCATCGCGCTGGCAGACACCACCGCCACCCTGCATGACCGCCTGGCCGCCCAGGGTGCGCAGCTCATCGTGCAGGCCCTGCAGCTGGCAGCCAGTGGTGGGCTGCGCCCCACGCCGCAGCCGGCCGACGGCGTCACCTACGCGCACAAGATCGAAAAAGCCGAAAGCACCATCGACTGGTCGCTCGATGCTCCGGCCATCGCGCGGCGTGTGCGCGCCTTTGATCCGTTTCCGGGCGCCAGCACCGGGTGCGCCGGTGAGACCATCAAGGTATGGTCTTGCGAAATTGATAGCACTACAGGCAATAAAAACCTGGACCCGGGGCAGATTTTGTCTGCAAACGGCCAAGGCGTGACGGTGGCGTGCGGCCAAGGCGCCCTGCGCCTGACCACGCTGCAGCGTCCGGGCGGCAAGCGCCTTTCAGCTGCGGATTTCCTGCGCGGTTTTGATCTGCAGCCCGGCATGCAGCTGGGCGCGATGTCAGGGGCGGCGCCGGACCAGGCAGGCGCATGAGGCAGGGCTCTGGCGCGATGGCCGCAGTGCGGTCCACGGTGCAGCATCCTTCCTTTCGGCAGGCCGTGCAGGACATGGCCGGTACGTCCCTGGGCATTGCCGCCTGGGGGCTGGTCACGGGCGTGGCCATGGTCAAGAGCGGCATGCCGGTGGGCATGGCGCTTTTCATGTCGCTGGCGGTCTACGCGGGCAGCGCGCAGCTGGCGGTGATCCCGCTGATGGCGGTGGGTGCGCCGCTTTGGGTGATCTGGCTCACGGCAGCGTGCGTCAACCTGCGCTTTGTCATCTTCAGCAGCATGTGGCGCAGCTACTTCGCGCACCTGCCGCTTCGCCAGCGTCTGTCCGTGGGCTATTTCAGCGGTGACGTGATCTACGTGGCTTTCATGAAGCGCTTCCCCGAGCCGCGTCCGCAGCCGGAGCAGATCCCCTACTTCTGGGGTGCCGCGTCCACCAACTGGCTGGCGTGGCAGGTGCCGTCGATTGCGGGCATTCTTCTGGCCAATGCCGTTCCGCTGTCGTGGGGGCTGGGGTTTGCGGGCGTGCTGGCGCTGCTGGGCGTGCTGCTGTCGCTGCTGTTCGACCGTGCCACATGGCTGGCTACCGGTGTTGCCGCGACGGCTGCCATTGCCGCATTCGCCCTGCCGCTCAAGCTGAACATTCTGGTGGCCATTGCGGCTGCCGTGGCGGCCGGGCTGCTGATGGAGGCGGTGGACCGCCGCCGCCGTCACCCACGGGTGGTGCTCGTACCCCCTGACAGCACGCTGCCGCCCCAGGAGCGCGCCCATGTGCAGGATGGCGAGACAGTGCCCCTGCGCGAGGAGCGTCATCCATGAACACGCTGGTGAACACGGACTGGTCCTGGGTCGAGCCCGCCATTGCCATTGCCGGGCTGGCGGTCATCACCGTGGTCTCGCGCGCTTTCTTCATGATCCCGCAGCGCGAACTGCCCCTGCCCGACTGGCTCAAACGCGGCCTCAAGTACGCGCCCCTGGCGGCGCTCACGGCCGTGATCGCACCTGAAATCCTGATGGCGCACGGCGAGCTCATCGGCACGTTCAGGGATGCGCGGATACCCGCCGTGCTCTGCGCCACGGCCTACTATTTCTGGCGCCGGGGCATCCTGGGCACCATTGTGGTCGGCATGGCGGTGTATCTGCCGCTGCACATCGGCTGGGGCTGGTAGCCACGGGACCAGGCCCCAGTCACAAGGGGGCAAGGCACCGGCGGCGGTGGCCGCGCGTCAGGCCCATGGAATCCCGGTCACTAAAATGGCGGCCTCCAAGCCTCCTTTTTCCCCTTCTGCCATGAACATCCTCCGCTTCTCCGACCTGTGCGCCCAGGGCAAGGCCCAAGGCCAGCGCGTTTTCATCCGTGCCGACCTCAACGTGCCACAGGACGATGCGGGCCGCATCACTGAAGACACGCGCATCCGCGCTTCGGTGCCATGCATCCGCATGGCGCTGGATGCGGGCGCGGCCGTCATGGTCACCAGCCACCTGGGCCGCCCCACCGAAGGCGAGTTCAAGCCCGAGGATTCGCTGGCCCCCGTGGCGGCGCGCCTGTCGGAGCTGCTGGGCCGCGACGTGCCGCTGGTCAGCCACTGGGTGGACGGCGTGAGCGTGGCCCCCGGCCAGGTCGTGCTGCTGGAAAACTGCCGCCTGAACGTCGGGGAAAAGAAGAACAAGGAAGACCTGGCACGCAAGCTCGCCGCGCTGTGCGATATCTTCGTGAACGACGCGTTCGGTACCGCCCACCGCGCCGAGGGCACCACCTACGGCATCGCCCAGTACGCACCGGTGGCCTGCGCGGGCCCGCTGCTGTCGGCCGAAATCGACGCGCTGACCAAGGCCCTGGCCCATCCGCAGCGCCCGCTGGCCGCCATCGTGGCGGGCTCCAAGGTCTCGACCAAGCTCACCATCCTCAAGAGCCTGGCCTCCAAGGTCGACCAGCTCATCGTGGGTGGCGGCATTGCCAATACTTTCATGCTGGCCGCAGGCCTGCCCATCGGCAAAAGCCTGGCCGAGCCGGACCTGCTGGAAGAAGCCCGCGCCGTGATGCAGGCCATGAAGGCCCGCGGCGCCGAGGTGCCGATCCCCACCGACGTGGTCACGGCCAAGACCTTTGCGGCCGACGCCCCCGCCACCTTGAAGGCGGCCACTGACGTGGAAGCGGACGACCTCATCCTGGACATCGGCCCGCAGACCGCGGCGCGGCTGGCAACGCAACTCAAGTCGGCCGGCACCATCGTCTGGAACGGCCCGGTCGGCGTGTTCGAGTTTGCCGCCTTCGAGAACGGCACCCGCGAAATCGCCCACGCCATCGCTGAATCGCCTGCCTTCAGCATTGCAGGCGGTGGCGACACCCTGGCCGCCATTGCGAAATACGGCATCGAAAAGCAGGTGGGTTACATCTCCACTGGCGGCGGCGCGTTTCTGGAAGTGCTGGAGGGCAAGACGCTGCCTGCCTTCGAAATCCTGGAAAAGCGATTTGTTACGCTTTGATTAATCTGATTGCAATTGCATAAATCCCCTGCCTGGTGCTTTGCGCACGGGCAGCGGAAGTTGTGACCAAAAACAACGAAATGTGTGTGCTGGTCGCCACTTGAATCAGGTTTCTCTTGTTTTTGTTGTGTATCCCGCCCAGAATTATTTTTAAAGTCGGCGGGATGCAATGGCATTTCTGCCTCTCTTAGGTCCGTAGGAGGGAACCATGAAGTTTTCAAAAGCAGTCAGCTTGGCGATTCTCGCCGGCGCTGTCGCCACCTTGACTGGCTGTGCATATCGTTCGCCCATTCCCCTTGCGGAAAATTTCCAGCTGACCGTGCAACCCAAGGTCCGCTCTGCGGGGCATTGGGAGATCCTGTCCCAGGACGTGGTTTCGCAGACGCTCGGCACGTTGGAGAAGGCCGGCATTGCGCCCGGTACGCAGCTGCATGTGGCCTTGCCGCCTAACCCCAGCGCGTTTGACCTGGCGTTCCGCGACTTCCTGATCACCCGCATGGTCCAGAGCGGCGCGCCGGTGCTGCAGAACCCTGGCCAAGCCCTGGACGTGACGTATCACACCCAGCTGGTCCGGCACAACAGCCCGCGCCCGCACTTCGTGCCCAACCAGCTGACCATGATCGCCGTGGGCCTGATGGCCGCATACGGTCTGCGCCATGAGCATCTGGACGCACAGCTGCTGGCCACGCTGGGCTTCACCTCGCTGGCCGACTACGGTTTGAGCGTTGGCTCTGGCGGCCCGACAAACACCGAAATGATCCTCACGACCACGGTCACCCGTGGAGGCCAGTACGTAGCACGCAAGACGGACGTGTACTACCTCGAGAACGCGGACACCCCGCTTTTCATGCGCCCCTCGTACAGGAACGTCAACATGAAGGTAGTTTCCCAATGAAAGTCACCGCATCCCTGACGGCGCTGGCCGCAGCCGCCCTGTTGGCGGGCTGTGCAAACACGGCAGCGCCTGTGCGCACCGAGCCTACCTACCAGGAGGCGGCCAGCAGCCCCTTCCTGAACAGCAGCCGCGAGGCCGTGGGCAAGCTGACGGCAGGCTTTGACCTCAACACCCTGGGTGGCGGGCCGGTGCTCGTGGCCACCGTCGTGAACGTGAACGACCTGAGCCGTTCTGCCCCGCTGGGCCGGACGCTGTCCGAACAGTACGCGTCGCAGATGGCCAACAGCGGTTTCAACGTCAAGGAAATCAAGCTGCGCGGCGATGTGTTTGTCCGCGAAGGCGCGGGTGAACTGCTGCTCTCGCGTGAGATCAAGGACATTGCCCGTAGCCACAACGCGTCGCTGGTGGTCGTAGGGACCTACTCTGCCGCGGCCAATTTCACCTATGTGAGCCTGAAGCTCGTGCGCACCGAGGACAGCCGCATCGTGGCTGGCCACGACTACGCGCTGCCCAACGACCGCGACGTGATGCGCCTGCTGGCCGTTCCACGCTGACGCATCGCACCTGCCGGTTGCTGCTGCCCTCGCT
>LNFM01002928.1_pt1 | contig 23774 bp, 22 predicted proteins | sample 596031 | NCBI WGS metagenome assembly LNFM01 (sample SAMN04254537, study PRJNA301005) | activated carbon metagenome | isolation source: dual media filters at the Ann Arbor, Michigan drinking water treatment plant | place: USA: Ann Arbor | reverse complement strand
CCGTCTTGCCGATATTCTCGATATCGGCTGCGCCGTCCTTCTAGCCCTGCACGAAAAGCACGCCCGTCGCAGTCGTGAAATCCAGTCCGACAGGCTCCTAGGCCATGACAGGCACTACTTCAACAGCCGTCGACGCGTGAGTATCAGCGCCAGATAGAAGCCGGCAGCGGCGAAGGTCGCGAGCACCAGCAAGTGCTCGACGGCGGCAGCGGGCACGACGCCGTTCATGAGCGGCCTCGCGAGGGCCACCGCGTGCGTGAGCGGCAGAAAATTCGTTGCGGTCTGCACGAAGCCGGGCAGTTGTTCGATCGGGAAGAACACGCCGCACAGCAGCATCATGGGCGTGATGGCGAGCGTGAAGTAGTACATGAAGAAGTCGTAGCTCGGGCTCAGCGCCGTCATGACGAGGCCGAAGCTCGCGAAGGTGATGCCGACGAGTACGATCAGCGGCACGATCCAGAGCGCGAGCGAGCCTTGAACCAGCCCGAGCATCGCCGCGACCGTGAGTACAGCCACGCCGGAGAGCAGCGCTTTCGACGCGGCCCACACGACCTCCGAGACGACGACATCGTCGAGGTCCACCGGGGCATTGAGGATCGCGTCCCAGGTGCGTTGAACTTGCATGCGCGAGAAGCTCGAATACATCGCCTCGAACGATGCGGTCATCATCGTGCTCGAACACACGGTGCCGGCTGCGATGAATGCGATATAGCTCGTGCCGCCCATGGCGGGCAGCATCGCGCCAAGACCGTAGCCGAAGCCGAGCATGTAGATCAGCGGGTCTGCGAGATTGCCGAGGAGCGACGGGATCGTGAGCTTGCGCCAGACGAGAAAGTGCCGACGCCAGATGGGGATGAAGCGCAGGCTGAAGCGCGGAACGCGGTAGATGTTCGTACTCATGCTGACGTCGGTCTCAGTCGCGCAATTCGCGCCCGGTGAGCTTCAGGAACACGTCTTCCAGATTCGCGTGTCGATGCAGGTAGCGAAGCTCCGGTCTCGATTCGAGGGCGGTGACGAGCGCAGCCGCATCGGTGGTATAGCAGAAGACAGTCTCGCCGCTGTACTCGCATCGGCGGGCCAGGGATTCGCCGTGCCGCCGTGCCCAGTCCTCGGCCCCATCTCCGTAGACTTCGACCACCTGCGGTTCGATGTGCTGCGAAACGAGATCGCGCGGGGCGCCGGAGGCCACGATGCGTCCGTGATCGAGCACCGAGAGGCGGTCGCACAGGCGTTCGGCTTCGTCCATGAAATGGGTGGTGAGGAAGATCGTCTTGCCCTCGCCGAGAAGCTGCTTCAGCCGGCCCCAGATCAGATGGCGCGCCTGCGGATCGAGACCCGTGGTGGGCTCGTCCAGGAAGATGAGATCGGGATCGTTGACCAGCGCGCGTGCCAGCGTGAGCCGGCGCTTCATGCCTCCCGAGAGCGTGTTGATGCGTGCTCGAGCGCGGGCGGCGAGACCGGCAAAGTCGAGCAGATCCGGGATGCGCGCCTTGATGGTCTGATCCGGCAGACCGAAGTAGCGACCGTACACGAGGAGATTCTCCTCGACGGTGAAGTCCGGATCGAGATTGTCCATCTGCGGCACGACGCCCACGCGAGCGCGTGCCAGGCGCGGCTCGGCGACGACATCGACACCGATGAGCCGAATGCTGCCTGCATCCGGGGCGGTGAGGCCCAGGCACAGCCGCAGCGTGGTGGTTTTGCCGGCGCCGTTCGGGCCGAGCAGGCCGAAACATTCCCCCGGACGCAGTTCGAGGTCGATGCCTGCAACGACCTCGCGGCCCTCGTAGCGCTTGCGCAGTCCCAATGCGGCAAGCGGGGGCGCGGCCTCGCTCACGCGCGACCGCCGCCCGAGTGTCCCTTATGCCAGTGCAATACGATGGTCTGCAATTGACCGAGCCGGCCGTGGAAGAAGTGCTCTCCCCCGGGGATGACGACGATGGGCAGATGCTGCGGCTTGGCCCACCTGAACACGGCCTCAAGAGGGACGACGTCGTCCTCGTCGCCGTGCACGACCAGCGTATCGGCGCGGACCGGCTGCGCGTCGAAACGATTCACGGCCGGTGCGATGAGGGCGAGGCGTTCGAAATCGAGCCGGCGTGCGACGCGCGTCTGGACATAGGAGCCGAACGAGAATCCGGCGAGGAGCAGCGGCAACGGGCCGAAGCGCCGCTGCATGTGTTCGGCGACGGCGACGAGATCGTCCGTCTCGCCGATCCCCTTGTCGAATGAGCCGGCCGTCGCACCGATACCGCGAAAATTCGGTCGAACCGCAACATAGCCGAGCGAGAAGAACACTTTCGCCAACGAGGTGACGACCTTGTTGTCGCGGGTGCCGCCCTGGACCGGATTGGGATGCGCGATCAGGGCAATACCGAGCCGGCTCGAGCCGGGGTCGTTGAGTGCGATATCGATGCTGCCGACAGGGCCGTCGATCAGCAGCGTTTCCAGCGTGGCGGGATGCACTTCGTCGCTAGATGCGCAGGCGCTCGACGGGACGCCCGTTCTGGATGTGCTCCCGGATGATCTCGTCGATGTCTTCCTTGTCGACGTAGGTGTACCAGACCGCTTCGGGGTAGACCACCAGCACCGGGCCTTCGTCGCAGCGGTCGAGGCATCCTGCCATGTTCACCCGCACCTTGCCCGGACCGTTCAGCTTCAGCGCCTTGATCTTGCTCTTCGCGTAATCGCGAACTTCGTTGGCGCCGTGATCGTTGCAGCAGCGCTCGCCGTTCTGGCGCTGATTACAGCAGAAGAAGACATGATGGCTGAAGTGGCTCATGGACCGCCCCCGCAATGGTGGAAGAAGGTGGCGTGAATTATAGCGGATCGCCATGGCGCCCATCGGCGGCAATCAGACCTGCTTTCGATCGGCGACGCGAAGCACGATCAGGTAGCCGAGTGCGACATAGGGCCAAACGGCCGCCACGGTCGCCGAGAGACTCGTATAACGGATGAGCTGCAGATCGGAGAAGCGGAAAAAGCGCAGCGAGAGAAAGCTCTGAACTTCGTCCGGGCGCACGAACGTGAGCAGGACGGTACCGATGAGCGAGATCGCGCACGACAACATCAACGGGCGCCTGGGCAGCAGAGCAGCGAGCGCAACGAGTGCGGCGCCGAGCATGATGGCCCACACGATTTCGTTGCTGACCCAAAGAAACGCCGCTTCGCTGCGCAAGAGCATGCTGGCTGCGCCCAGCTTCATCAGTGCAGCGACCCATACCAGCACGGCGAGTGCGGCGAGCGCCGAGCGGTTCGAGCGCATGAGCAGCATGAGCAGCATGCCCAGGCTGATGAGCGTGAGGCAGACCGAAACGGGACCCAGCATCCGGTACGTCGAATCCGCTCCGAGGCCGGCGAGCTGGGCCTGAATGCCGTTGGAGAAGAACACGACGCCCAGAAGGGGCAGCGAAGGGTCGAGCTGGCTGAAAAACCACAGGGCGACCAATGCGATGCCGAGGTCGGTACGTCCGCCGGGGAGGAACAGCCGTGCGCGCCAGGATCCGATGCGGTCTGCGATTACGGGGGCCGCGCGTGCCTGGGCCGCGATTGCTGCGCCGAGCGCCCCGCCTGCGACGTTCGTGATCAGGTCGAGCGCGCTGCTGATGCGGCCAGGCAGATAGGCCTGGGTCACTTCCATCGAGAGGCTGAGGCCTGCCCCGACAACCGTACCGAACAGGGCCACGAAGACAGGATGGATGCGCGATCCGAGAGCGAGCGCGGCGAGCAGCCCCACGGGAATATAGGCCAGCACGTTGACGATAATGTCGAACGCCTGCACGTACCGCGGCAGCGGCGGGCGAAGGAAGTCGAGTACGTCGTGCCCCGGATCGCGCCAGCCGGTGAACGGGGTCAGGCTGGCATAGAGCACGAGCAATGTGTACCCTACGACCAGATAAAGCGGCAGATGCGATTTCGCCGCTTTCATCTTGGTTCGAACGCCGGCGGTGCGCAACCGCCGGCTGAAATCGCCTGCGTCGAGGCAGGTTGCATCGGCTCGGCCACTATCAAGATCGACTCCATGGCATCTTATGACATCTTCAACGGCGACGCAGACGGCATCTGCGCGCTGCAGCAGCTGCGGCTCAGCGAGCCGTGCGACGCCGAACTCGTCACGAGCATCAAGCGCGATATCGCGTTGCTCGAACGCGTGACGCCCGCGGCGGGCGATGAACTCACGGTACTCGACATTTCACTCGATGTGAACCGGGCCGCACTGCTTGCGGTGCTCGCAGCCGGGGCGCAGGTGCGCTACTTCGATCATCATTACGCCGGCGAGATTCCCGCGCACGAAGGGCTCCGCGCCGAGATCGACACGGCCTCCAACGTGTGTACCAGCCTCATCGTGGACCGTACCCTGCACGGCGCACACCGGATGTGGGCGGTCGTCGCCGCGTTCGGGGACAATCTCTCGGCCGCGGCCAAGGCCGCCGCCGAGCCGCTCGGGCTTGCTCCCCATGCCCTGGCCCAATTGCGCGAACTCGGCGAGTGCCTCAACTACAACGCTTACGGCGAAACGACCGACGATCTGTACTATCACCCGGCGGATCTTTACCGCACGCTTGCGCCTTACGCCGATCCTTTCCGGTTCATCGAAGGGGAGCCCGTCCTGGAGGTATTGCGCCAGGGCATGCATGACGACCTGTATAGCGCGACGCAGATCCGGGCGCACGTCGACGACGACGAACGGGCGCTGTTCATGCTGCCCGATGCCGCCTGGAGTCGGCGCGTCAGCGGCGTGTTCGGTAACCGCCTTGCCGAGGAGCATCCGGCTCGTGCCCATGCGGTGCTTACCGCAAAGAAGAATGGCTACCTGGTCAGCGTGCGTGCCCCGGCGGACCACCCCAAAGGCGCGGACACCTTGTGCCGCCAGTTCGAAACAGGTGGTGGCCGAGCGGGTGCTGCGGGGATCAATCATTTGCCGACCGGCGAGCTCGAACGCTTTGCGCGTGCCTTTGCCGGAGCATTCAAAGCGTAGCGTCCCGACGGCCCGCTTCGAGCGACAAGAACTTCGAACGAGCCTGCTGCCGCCGTTGTTTATCATGCGGGCCGATCACACATTCCGGAGGAGATGTTTTGGAACCCGATCTGATGCTCGACACCGACGCCATTCGCCGCTGGACGTACGATCTGTGGCGCGCCGCCGGTTCCGACGAGGAGGAGGCGCGAATTACGGCCGATCACCTGATCATGGCCAACATGAGCGGCCACGATTCCCATGGCCTGAGCGTCGTGCCCGGCTACGTGCGCTCGCTGATGTCCGACCAGTTGCAGCTCAATCAGCGTATTTCGATCGTGACCGATACCGGTGCGCTCGTGGTCGTCGACGGCAATCGCGGGATGGGGCAAGCCATTGCGCAGCAGACCATGACGCTCGCGATCGAACGCGCGAAGGCACACGGTGTCGCCATCGTCGGGCTGAAGAACGTGCATCATATCGGTCGGGTCGGTCACTGGGCCGAACAGGCGGTCGATGCAGGCATGGCATCGATACACTTCACGAATGTCGTCAGTCGGCCGCTCGTCGCCCCGCACAACGGCGCGCAGGCGCGGCTGGGCACCAATCCGCTGACCGTGGGCCTGCCGCGCCAGGGCAAGCCCCCCATCCTGCTCGACTTCGCAACCAGCGCCATTGCCGTGGGCAAGATCCGCGTGGCGTATTACAAGAAGGCAGAGGCCCCCGAGGGCGTGCTGCTCGATGTCGACGGGCGTCCGACCACGAACCCCGCCGTCATGTACGAAGAGCCGCTCGGGGCATTGCTCGCGGCCGCGGGACACAAGGGCTACGCCTTGGGCCTCGTCTGCGATCTGCTCGGAGCGGCGATCTTCGGTGGCACCACCCCGCAGCCGGCGCATCTGCGCAAGAACGGCATGTACAACAACATGCTGGTGATCGCGTTCGATCCGGCGCGGTTCGGCGCACTCGAACACTACGAGCGCGAGACTGAAGGCTTCATCGACTACGTGCTTTCTTCGAAGCGCTCGCCGGGGGCGACGGAAATCCAGGTGCCGGGGGACGCCGAGCGGAATTATCGGATCGAGCGCGCGCGGCGCCTGCCGATCGACGCAGGCACCGTGGCTTTCCTGGACGACACCGCGAGGGCCGTCTCGCAAGCGCGCGGTACCCGGCTCGCACCGGCGTCTTCGACGGTGGCGTGATCTTCATGGCATGACGGGTCGTGCGGCAGCCTACATTGCGTCTGCCGCGCGGGTCTACGGCCCCGGGCAATGCACGTGACGGTTCAGCGCTGACCGTGACCGTCGCCGTGCGGATGCGTACCGTGACCGGGCACGTGATGCGTTTGTGCGGCGGCATGATGATGGAGCGCGTCGTGGCCATGGGGCAGGGGGGTGGGCCGACCGACCTTGTGCGGCAACAGCGAGCCGACGATCATGCCAAGTATCGCGGCCCCCAGACCCACGATCTGCGGCGGCCACACCGTTTGCGGCTCGAGCATCTCCAGCAGCAGCCACGTGCTCAGGCCTCCGATTGCGGCGAACAAGGCACCCTGCGTGTTCGCGCGCTTCCAGTACAGACCGGCCGCGAGCGGCACGAACGCGGTGACCAGCGTCACCTTGTACGCGCTCTCGACCATCTGAAAGATGGTTGCGTTCGAGATCAGAGCGTTGATCGTCACGGCGATGGCGAAGATCACCAACGTCACGCGCATGGTCCACAGGAACTGCCGCTCGGACATGCGCGGGAACACGTTGCGGATGATGTTCTCGCTGAACGTCACCGACGGGGCGAGCAGCGTCGCGGCCGAGCAGCTCATGATGGCGGAGAGCAGCGCGCCGAAGAAGATCGCCTGCGCGAATACCGGCGTGTGCTCCAGGATCAGCGTCGGCAGGACGAGCTGGGAGTCCTTCTCGAGCAGCTCACCGAACATCTTCGGATCGACCAGCGTGGCGGCGTAGGCGAGAAACATCGGCACGAAGGCGAAGGCGAAGTAGATCGAACCGCCGAGCACCGAACCGCGCACGGCCGTCTTTTCGTCCTTGGCGGATGTGATGCGCTGGAAGACGTCCTGTTGCGGAATCGACCCGAGCATCATCGTCATCCACGCACCGATGAACGGGATCCATGCGGCGGCCGATGCTTCGGGGAAGAAGTCGAGCTTGCCGGCGTCTGCGGCGTGACTGACGACGGCACCGACGCCGCCCGTCATGTCGGAGATGAGCCAGCCGATGAAGAGCATACCGGCCATGATGACGATCATCTGGACGAGGTCGAGCACCGCGACGGAGAGCATGCCGCCGAAGGTGGTGTAGGTGAGTACCACCGCCGCTCCGATGATCATGCCGTATTCCCGCGGGAGCGCGCCCCCGGTGACGACGTTGAACACCAGCCCGAGGGCCATGATCTGGGCCGAGACCCAGCCGAGATAGGAACCGGTGATCGCCAGCGAGCAAAGCACTTCGACCGTGCGGTTGTAGCGCAGACGATAGTAGTCGCCGATCGTGAGAAGGTTAAGCCTGTAGAGTCGACGTGCGAAGAAGAGGCCGGCGAGGATCAGGCACAGACTCGATCCGAAGGGATCGGCGACTACGCCGCCCAGGCCTTCCTTGACGAAGGTGGCCGAGATGCCGAGGACGGTTTCCGCACCGAACCATGTTGCAAAAACGGTGGCGGTGACGACCGGCAGAGGCAGATGCCGGCCGGCAACGACGAAATCCTTGGCGTTGTGGACTCGGGTGGCGGCGTAGAGGCCGATGCCCACCGATAGCAGCAGGTAAGCGACGACGAACCAGACGAGCATGGAGCGCAATCCTTTACGGGCATCCGCTCGGGCGTGCGGACCGGCGAATGATAGCCCAATCCGGCGCGTGCGCTTCGCAGTCGTGAACTACATCGTCAGCCGAATGACAACGACAAGCGTGGTGATCAATACGATTGTCAGGATCCCCAGCATCCACGTGTGCCGTCGCTGCTCGCGTGCAAGGCGCACGAGACTGGCCGCAATGATGTCCTGCCTGCTCTCTGCGAGTGCGCGATGCACCAGACGAGGGAACTGGGGGAGCCATACGCCCCAGTTCGGCGCTTCCTGCTGAACGCGCCGGACCAGCCCGCGCCAGCCGATCTGCTCCGACATCCACCGTTCGAGAAACGGCTTTGCGCTGACCCAGAGATCGAGGTCGGGATCGAGGTCGCGGCCCAGGCCCTCGATGTTGAGCAGCGTTTTCTGCAACAGGACGAGTTGCGGCTGGATCTCGATGTTGAAGCGCCGCGAGGTCTGGAACAGACGCATCAGCACTTTGCCGAGCGAGATCTCCTTGAGCGGTCGATCGAACACCGGTTCGCACACAGCCCGGATTGCGGCTTCGAACTCGTCGATGCGAGTGTTCTTCGGTGCCCAGCCCGATTCGACGTGCGCTTCGGCGACGCGCTTGTAGTCGCGACGGAAGAACGCGAGGAAGTTCTGTGCGAGGTAGTGCTTGTCGACATCGTTCAGTGTGCCCATGATGCCGAAGTCGAGGGCGATGTAGCGCCCCTCGGCATCCACCATGATGTTGCCCGGGTGCATGTCGGCGTGGAAGAAGCCGTCCCGGAACACCTGGGTGAAGAAGATCTCGACGCCGGCGCGCGCGAGCATGGGGATGTCGATGCCCTGCGCACGCAGCGCATCGACATGGCTGACCGGGATGCCATGCATGCGCTCCATCACCATGACGTCGGTGGTGCAGAAGTCCCAATGGATTTCCGGGACGAGCAGCAGGGGCGAGGTTTCGAAGTTTCGCCGCAGCTGGCTCGCGTTCGAGGCTTCGCGCATGAGATCGAGTTCGTCTTCCAGGTGCTTGGCGAACTCGCTGACCACTTCGTGCGGCTTCAACCGACGCCCTTCGCGCCAGAGCGTCTGGAGCAGGGTCGCACCATCGTGCAGCAGGGCCACGTCGTGCACGATCACGTCTGCAATGCCTGGACGCAGAATCTTGACGGCGACATCCCGGCCGTCGGGCAATACGGCGAGGTGGACTTGCGCGACCGAGGCGCTGGCGATCGGCGTGAAGTCGAACGATCTGAAAACGGCTTCGACGGGACGCCCGTAGTTTCGCTCGAGCGTTGCGCGTACATGGGTGGATGCGAACGGCGGTACCTGGTCCTGCAGCTTTGCCAGCTCGTCGGCAAGGCCGGTCGGAAGCAGATCGCGGCGGGTCGACAGCAACTGACCGAACTTGACGAAGATGGGCCCGAGCTCTTCCAGCGCGAGGCGCAATCGAACGGCCCGCGTGCCTTCGAGCTTGCGCCAGGAGGTCAGAAAGGCGACGGTCGGGCGAAACGCCTTGAAGCGTTCACGGCCGAGAATGAATTCGTCGAGCCCGAAACGCAGGGCGATCCAGAGGATCTTGATGAGGCGCAGCAGACGCATCGGCGGATTCTAACCGCCCCCCTGGGACCAGGGCTATGTAGAGGGGGCTAGCTCTGGGGTGCGAGGCGCTCGACGCGCAGTGCCAGACGTTCGACATCGTCGCGCAAGGCATCCACGTCCTGCACGAAGCGCGCGACGTCGGAGCGCCGGGCGATCAGCGGGCGTTCTTCCACCCAGTAATCTGAGAGGTTGCGTGCAAAACTCGTGGCGACCCGGGCCTGAAGTTGCAGCGCGGCGCGGCCGGCTTGGCTCATGCGGTGCGCGATGCTGTCGCCGAATATGCGGGATAGATCTTCCTCGGCGTCCCAGCGGGCGTTGCGCACGACGAACTGTATGGCTTGCGCAAACTCGCTGTCGCCCTGCACGGAGACTTCGTTGTAGGCGGATTCATCGCCGGCCAGGATGCGCATGGCGGCCGGCGGGGTCACCCGCACGGTGACATCGGGGACCGCACCTCGCGCAGCGGCGGCGACATCACCGGCCTCACTGACGGTAAATGCGAAGGAGATCGGGAAAACGTCGAAACGTGCGGTGCAGCCTGCATGAGGCTGCAGGCGCCGCAAGGCCCAGGACTCGCCCCGGAGGACGTGGTTCACCGGGCCCGCAGCGACTTGCGAGAGCATGGCGTCGATCAGGCTTGCTGTATGCCCGACATCAGCCAACCGCTCTTGCCGCTAAGCGCCTTCTCGAGATGCCATACCTCGCTGAAGGACTCGGGCTGGCCGGCATCCTCCCGGATCATCCCGGTGAATTGGACGCTGGCGATATAGCGATCCCCTTCGGTCACGACTTCGATCACCTTCGCGTCGAGCATGACGACATCGGTCTTTTGTGTCGTTGCGCCGCGCTCGCGGATCTGCGCCTCAACCTCGCGATAGAGCTCGGGGGTCATCGTATCGCGCAGGCTCGACAGGTCACCGCGATCATTGGCTTCCTGCAGCCGCAGGAAGTTGCTCTTCGCGCCCTGGGCAAAGCTCTCGGGATCGAAACCGGCGGGGAAGTAGTTGCCTTCAGGTTGCGCGGAGGTCACCGGTGCGGCAGCTGCAGGGGTATAGCTCGGCATGCTTTGCGGCTGGCCTTGCGGATTGGCACCTGCACCTGCGTATTGCAGGGGCTCGTTGCGTGGGGTTTGCGCCTGTGGTTTGCGCAGCATCCGGAAGATGAAGAAGATGGCGCCGGCGAGCATCAGGATGAGCAGGATATCCATGAACTTGATGCCGTCGAACGCACCGCCGAACAGCATGGCACCGAGCAATCCGCCAGCGAGCAATCCGGCGACGGGCCCGAGCCACCTTTTGCCGCCCGTCGCGGCTGCTGCTGCGCCAGGCTGCTGCGGGTTGGCTTGAGGCGCGGCTTGTTGCTGACGCGGTTCCATCGGCTTGGTCGCCTGACGCTGGGATCCTACTGACTTGCCGCCGCCCAACCGCTTGGCGGCATCGGCATCGGGGATGCCGATGGCAAAGGCGACGATCACGGCAAAAAACGCGCTTAACAGTTTGTTCACGAGGTCCTCCTCGAAGGATGTTGTCCTGCGGATTCTAGCAAGTCGGTTCCAGGCAGCATTTGCATTAATGGATCAATATCATTAAGTATCGCAATGTTTCGACCCGAGGGAAAACGATCCGTTGCACCCGCAAGCCTCTCAGTGGGGGGCGAAGCACGGCGTTTCAACTCCTAAAGATGACGGCGCAGTTCAGCCGAGCTTGAATCCTCGATGCACTGCAACAACGCCGGCAGCGAGATTGAAGTATTCGACGCGCTCCAGGCCGGCAGCGGCCAGCATTTCCTTCAGCTTCTCCTGCGGAGGATGCATGCGGATCGATTCCGCGAGGTAGCGGTAGCTTGCCGAGTCGCGCGCCACGATGCGACCCAGCAATGGCAAAACGCCGAAGGAGTAGGCATCGTAAAGCGGGCTCAGCGCCCGGTGCACGCGGGAGAACTCGAGCACGACGAGTCGCCCTCCGGGGCGCAGGATGCGGTGCATTTCGCGCAGTGCAGCGTCCTTGCGGGTGACGTTTCTCAGCCCGAAACCGATCGTCACGCAGTCGAAGTGATCGCTCGCGAAGGGCAACTTCTCGGCATCGCAGCGAACTGCCGGCATGGCGATGCCTTCGTCGAGCATTCGATCCCTGCCGCGCACCAGCATGGCTTCGTTGATGTCGCTGAGCACGACCTCGCCACCGGGCATCACGCGGGAGGCGAGTTTGCGGGCCAAGTCGCCGGTACCACCGGCCACGTCGAGCACGCGCTGGCCGGGACGCAACCCGCAAACCTGCACGGCGAATGCTTTCCAGGCGCGATGCAGCCCCGCGGACATCAGGTCGTTCATGAGGTCGTAGTTCTCGGCGACCGAACTGAACACGGCACCGACGTGGCGGGATTTCTCGTCCTCGGGAACGCTCTGATAGCCGAAATCGGTCTGGCGGCCACCCTCAGGGTTCACGGCGTGCTCCAGCGGCCTGCAGCCGAGCGAGGTAGGCTGACCACATGCGATCCTGCTTCATTCCGTATTCGTACAGAAGATCCCACGAAAAGATGCCCGTGTCGTGGCCGTCGGAGAATACGAGTTGCACGGCGTAACTGCCGACTGCCTCGACGCGTTCGATCTCGACGTCCTTCTTGCCGACCTGAAGCACCTCCTGACCGGGCCCGTGTCCGCGCACTTCAGCCGACGGGGAATGGACGCGCAGGAATTCGCACGGCAGGCGGAAGTGCTTGCCGTCGGAGAACCCGATCTCCAGTACGCGCGATTTCTTGTGCAGCGTGATGGCGGTGGGCATGGCGCTTTGAGCATCGGAGCTTGGCATGAGGATGAACCAATACAAGAGGTGACCGGCCGATGATACCGCCCCGACGAAGCCGCAACCGTCGCAAAGGTGTCACGGCATCGTAACAAAGTCGCAATAATATGCGGGCTCCCTTCCCGAAGCACTCCGCAATGGCAAGAATCCTGTTGGTCGAAGACGAGCCTGCCATCCAGGAACTGATCGTCGTCAATGTCGAGTTGGCGGGGCACGAAGCAGTGCGGGCCGACAGCGCCGAGCAGGCGCTCGAATCGATTCGAGACAGCTTGCCCGACCTCGTGCTGCTCGATTGGATGTTGCCGGGCATGAGCGGGGTCGATTTCGCGCGCAGGCTGCGTGCCGAGAAGCGCACCCGGGACGTTCCGATCATTTTTCTGACCGCTCGAAGCGAGGAACGGGACAAGCTCGCCGGCCTGGAACTCGGCGCCGATGACTACGTCACGAAGCCGTTCTCTCCGCGCGAATTGCTGGCCAGGATCAAGGCGGTGCTGCGTCGCCGGGCGCCCCAGTCGACCGACGATGCGGTCGAGATCGGCGGATTGATGCTCGATCCAGGGAGTCATCGCGTGAGCGGGGACGGCATCGAACTCGACCTCGGGCCGACCGAGTTCCGTCTCCTGCATTTCCTGATGACGCATGCCGAGCGTGTGCACTCCCGTGCCCAGCTGCTCGATCGGGTCTGGGGCGATCATGTGTTCGTCGAAGAACGGACCGTCGATGTCCACATTCGGCGGTTGCGTCAGGCGTTGTCGCCGAGCGGCCATGAACGACTGGTGGAAACGGTTCGAGGGGCAGGATATCGGTTGACGGCGCGTCCGCCGGCGTGATCTTCTCGCCCAGTCCGCACCGCCTTCGCCCCGCCGGAGTTGCGTCGACCACGCGCGCCGTGTCGACGGTGCCGTAGTGGTCTTCCCGCTGTCCGGTTCCCGAGTCTCATGACGTTTCTGGTCGGTTTCCTCGCTCTCGTACTTTGGCTGGTGTCAGGGCCCGTATCGGCGCTGCTCGTCCTGCTTATCGGTCTTCTATTCAAGCTGCGCCGCGAGCAGTCGGAACTGCGGAAATTGTGCGAGTGGCTGCGCGAGCCCCGACTCGATGCCGTGCCCCTGTCGAGCGGCGCATGGGAGGACGCCTACGCACTGTTCGCCCGGACGCTGCGCTCACAGCGTCAGCAGGAAAGCACGTTGTCGGCGGCCCTGCAGCGCTTTCAGCGTGCCGGCGCCGCGCTGCCCGACGGTATGGTGATCCTCGATGAGCAAGACACCATTCAATGGTGCAATCCTGCGGCCGAGCGGCATTTGGGTATCGAGTACGCGCGCGACGCCGGTCATCAGATTACGTATCTCGTGCGCGCACCGAGCTTCGTCGACTTCCTACGCGCCGAAAGCCACGGCGAGCCGTTGATTTTGCGCCAGGGGCGCGAATCGGATCGGCCCGCAGTGCTCAGCGTGACCCTGGTCCCTTTCGGGGATCGCGATCGTCTCCTCATCAGCCGGGATATCGCGCGCATCGATGCCGTCGAAACGACGCGGCGCGACTTCGTGGCCAACGTCTCGCATGAATTGCGCACGCCGTTGACCGTCATGATCGGTTTTCTCGAGACGGTGATGGATACGCAGGAACTTGCGCCGCTCGTCTCTCGGCATCTGAGCCTGGTGATGGCTCAGACGAGGCGCATGCAGCGGCTCGTCGAGGATCTGCTTACGCTCTCGCGACTGGAGAGCGGCGACAACCCTGTGTCCGACGATCCGGTCGATGTCGTCGCCCTGGCGAGGCGGCTGTGCGACGATGCGATTGCGCTTTCGGCCGGCAAGCATCGAATCGAATTCGAGCCCGCATCCTCGGCTCAGTTGCGCGGCAGTGCTCACGAGCTGCAGAGCGCGTTTGGCAACCTGCTTACCAACGCCGTTCGGTACACCCCGTCAGGCGGCTCGATACACATCGCGTGGCGCGACGACGACGGCAAGGCGCGATTCGAGGTGGCGGACACCGGCATCGGCGTCGACCCGGACCACGTGCCGCGATTGACCGAACGCTTCTATCGGGTGGATCGATCCCGCTCGAGGGAGACGGGCGGGACGGGGCTGGGGCTCGCCATCGTCAAACATGTGGCCACCCGACATGGCGCGCAACTCGTCATCGAAAGCGAGATGGGCCAGGGCAGTCGGTTCACGATGGTCTTTCCCGAGAGTCGCGCGATACGCGACGGCGCGCGGTCGTCGGCCCCCGGCGATTGAGCCAGGCCGTATCTCAGAGCGTCTCGAAGACGGCGCGTTCGAAATCCGAACCGCGCTCGGCAAGTCGCAGCAGACGAACGGTCCGGGCCGTGCCCGAGGTCAACTCGAGCAGCTTCCCGGGGCTGAACACGCCGGGTGCCAAAACGACCGTCGCCGGGGTACGCATTTCGGGTACGGCCGGCAGGAGCACGCCGATGCTTCCGGCGTCGCCCCCTGCGTCCGGATCCGTGCCCCGCAATTGGGTGACATGAGGGAGACCCGGCAGCAATCGCAAGCCGATCGAGAGTTCGCCATTGCCTTCGAGTTTGAGCCACTGCACGACCGCCAGTTGAAATCCCGTAGCGCTGCGTCGCTTGATCGCGACCAGCTGGTGATGACGAATCCGGGTGTCGCATTCCGGGCCGCGCGCGACACTGATGAACCCCGGCGCATTGATCCCGATGGCGTTCCAGTGTTCGGTAAGGGGGCCATAGGCGGTTCGTGCGGACACACCGGTGGAACGAAATGCCTCGGCCTCCGAGGCGAGCTGTCGGGCGACGACCCCGAGGCCGACGCAGGCACGCATTTCCTCCCCATGCTCGCGCAGTTCCGACAAGGGCTGCATGCCGCTCCCGCACCACTGGATGTAGAGCAGCGTGAGCAGACGTTCGCAACCGGGCTGGCGCACGTCGTCGCCGAGTCCGAGATCGTTGGGGGAGTGGCCCTGCCGCAGTAGCGTAAGGACCCGACGCAAGGTTTGCCCCAACTGCTCCATCACGATGTAGCGCACCGACGGGCCGACGCTCTCGCGAGCGGCGGCACTGGCGGGCTGACCACTTCGCAGGTTCACGCTGAGCGCGCTCGTCAGCGCAGGCGTACCGGGGCTCGCCTGGACGCTCACGAGCGATTCCCAAAGCTGGGCCCAGCGGTAGGTCACTTGCATCTGCCGCGGCGACATCGTGTAGGGATTGCTCAGGTGGGCCAGAAGCGTCATCACGTAGGCGCCCGTACAAGTTCTTGCGGGCATCGCATCGTTGAGGGGATCTGCGACGCCGCAATTCGCGAGTGCTTGCCGTTCCACGCTGGCATAGGCGTCGTGCAGCTGCTTCCAGAGCGAGGCGGGTACGGCGCGATAGACGCGATGATGTTCGCGGACCGCAGCGCCGGTGATCTCGATGCAGCGCAAGCCTAGCAGCGGTGCATGCGCTGCGAGTTCGGCATCGGCGGCGCGGCCGTCGTGCAGACCGTCGGCGTAGGCGTCGTGCAGCCTTTGCCAGAGTTCGATCATCGAACTCCACACGGAAAACTCGACGATGGACAGCGGCAATGCGCGCCCTGCGACTATCGTCGACAACTGATCCTGCAGGTGCTTCGATGCCTGATAGAGTAGTTCGAGCACGCGCAACTTTTCGAGTGGCGCGAGCGGCGCGGCGCGCAAGAGCGTCACCTGGGCGGTCACCATCTCGTGCGCGTCGGTGGCGCGCGACAGCGGCACGGTTTCCAGCCATGCTACGCAGGAATCCGCGTCGGCGAACTGCAATAAATGCTGATAAGCGGCTCCGGACTGTCGTGGCAGCATCGCTTCTCCCTGAATCTGACGGGCACGTTGCTCGGTGCCCGCTGGGTCCATTCCGCCCGAACGCATTTCCAATGTCGCCCTTAGGTCGTTTACTGCGGCTCGATGCAGTAGCGGACGCCACACGTCGATGCGGCGTGCGCGTAGCGTGAGCACAAGGGGTGCAACCGGTCGGTCGTTTGCAAACTACCGTTCACAGCCGCTCGCATGTCAGCCGCTCGAAGTCGAACCCGCGCTCGAGCACTTCGCCAAGCTGTACCTTCTCGGTTCGCTTGTCGTGCAGTTCGAGGATCGTGCCCGGAAGGAAGCTCCCCGCAGGTACGATGACGGATTCGGGCACTTTGCGCGCGTTGTCTGCCGCAAGCAGCAAGGCGCGTTCGAAACCAGGCGTCGGGCTCGACGGCATCCGCACGGCAACACCGCGCGCCTCGCCGGCGATGAGACGCATACCCGCATTCGTCGCGCCGTCGCTTTCCGTGCGCAAGCGCTGAATGACGCCGAGCATCGGCGTCATGGCGCTTGACGTACGCACCGCGATCAGCTGGCCATGAGCGATACGGCTCTGCAGATCGGGCTTGCGCCGCATACCGAGAGAACCGCCCACGCCGCGATTCACGATCTCCCAGGGTTCGAGCGCAGCACTGCGCCCGGTGAGCAAGCGCTGTTCGGTGCGCTCGGTGATGTGCCCGAAAGTGGCGAGGTCGTGTTCTTCGTCACGCGTGTAGCGCATCCCCGGCTGACGAAATGCCCGGCCCGAGATTTGAAAATGAACGGCGTGCAGGTTGGTTGCGACCTGGGCACGGATACTGGATTCGTCACGGTCTTCATGACGTCCGGTGCCCGCGCTGCACCACTGCACGTAGAGATGCGTGAGCAGGCGTTCGACATCGGAGCGTGGCAGATCGGCGAGGGCCGGCGCGAGATCTGCGTGGTGGCGCTGCTCGCGCAGCGCTGCCGCCAATCCGCGAAGGTGGGGACCAAGGGTGCTCGTGTCGAGGTATCGCAGGTACTCGTCTTTGGGCAGATTCTGCGCATGCCGCGCACCTGTTTCTCCGTCGAGTCGGATCGCGAGCGGCGATCTGGCGGCTTCGGCGGGGGCGTCGGCGAGCAGATCCGCGCGATCGACCCAGCGCGCAAGCCACCGCTCTACGACACGCATTTGTCCACCCGACAATGCAGCCAGGTTGGCGGCGTCGTGCAATAGCGTCGCCAAATAAACCTGCTTGCAGGTGTGCAAGGTGCCGGGGATATCGCCTGCCGGGACGGGCGTTGCATGGACTTCGCAGGCTTCCGCCGTGCGATAGCAGCTGTTCAGCTCCTTCCAGAGTGCAGGTGGGACAGTGCGATACACACGGCCGTGCTCTCGTATCGCCCGCCCGAGGCTATCCAGCGCCCGCGCCCAAACCATCGCTGCGCGATCGGGTTCGGTGATATCCGCGCACAGCGCAAAGCCGAAGTAGAACGCGTGCCAAAGGGCGATCTGCTCCTCCCATGCGCTGCGTTCGTCCTCGGCAAGCGGCAGGGGCTGGCCGATGTAATTCAGACGCTGCTGCGAAAGCAGCTGAAGCGCCTGCGAACGCAGTGGTTCAAGTCGGGCGAGGCGCTCGATCGATGCAAGGTCGTTGGAGGAAATCTGCTGAGCTGCTTGACGCAGAGCAGTCAGCGAAGCTCGCGCGCCGCCGGCATTCGTTGTCGGGTTCGACGTCGAATCCAGGGGGAGGGCGTTTTGGATCGCTGGTGCGGGTGCGGCCATGGGTGAGTGCGGTGCCAGTGTGGATCACAGCGGGGGCGGACTGCCCCGATGTCTGTAACGGCCATCGGGCTCCGGTCTTTAACGAGCCGACGAACTATGCCACGGCTGTGAAGAACTCGTGCCGATTAAAGCACGCAATATCCGGATACAGGGTGATGTTTTTCACGTGACTGATCTGCGCTGAACAGTATGAAGTTGCGGGCTGGAACGAGTGTCGGGGTGACCCGACGGCTCGCTCGTCGCGTAGCCGTGGCGAAGTCGAAGCCGAAGCCGGATGAATGAAACTGTGACTCGACCTGCTATCGATCGTTCAGGTGACAAGCCGACCAGCGACCCGTTTCGATCTCGCGCAGTTGGGGCGCCTCGGTGGCGCAACGCGAGGTTGCATGCGGGCATCGCGGATGAAAATGGCATCCCGAAGGGGGCGCGATCGGGGACGGGATTTCCCCGCGTATCGGCTGATACTCGGCGGCACGACGTTCCAGGCGCGGCACTTCATCGAGGAGGGCTTTTGCGTAGGGATGATTCGGCGCCCGAAAGAATGCCTCGGACGATGCCAGTTCCACGATTCGTCCCAGATACATGACCGCAACGCGATCGGAGATGTATTCGATGACCCCGAGATCGTGACTGATGAAGACATAGGTCAATCCGAGCGTTTCGCGCAACTCGGAAAACAGGTTGAGGATCTGTGCCCGAATGGATACGTCCAGTGCCGAGACGGCTTCGTCGCACACGAGCAGCCTGGGCTGGACGGCAAGTGCGCGCGCGATGCCGATGCGCTGTCGCTGACCGCCGGAGAACTGATGCGGGTAACGTCGCTTGTAGCTGGGATCGAGCCCCACGCGCAGCATCAGCTGATCGACGTAGTCGGGAAACTCCTTGCGCGAAACGAGCCCGTGCACCCGAGCGGCTTCGCCCACGACCTCTGCGATGCGAAGACGTGGATTGAGGGACGCGAACGGATCCTGGAATATCATCTGGATCTGCAAGGCCTGGGTGCGCGACGTGGCGTCGAGCTGGTTCATCGTGCTGCCGTCGAATTCGATACGGCCTCGCGTGGGTGTCAGCAGGCCTGCGATCATGCGTCCGAGCGTGGACTTCCCGCATCCGGACTCGCCGACGAGCCCCAGGACTTCCCCTTGGCCGACGCTCAGCGACACATCGTCGACCGCGTGCACCACCTCGTCCTCGATGCCGCCCGTCAGTGTTGCCGCGATCCGCGTGGCCACATCCGGCGTGCGCCGGAACTCCTTGGTGACGCGGATGACATCGAGCATGGCGCTCATTGCGGATACCTCGTCTGCACAGGCAAGGGGTGAGCGCATCGAAGCGTGCGGCCCGGTGCCGGTTCGGTCGTCTCGATCGACTCTGCGCACGCATCGATCGCTCGGCTACAGCGAGGGCGAAACGGGCAGCCGGTGGGCAATTTCGCAAGCGACGGCGCCATCCCGGGAATCTGCGCGAGTTTCCATCCGCGTTGGCCGCCGCCGGGCAGCGATGCGATGAGCCCCGCGGTGTAGGGATGGCGCGGATGCTCGAGGATGTCATCGACGGTACCGGTTTCGACCATGCGCCCCGCGTACATGATCGCCACGCGGTCGGCGAGCCCGGCCAGCACGGCGAGATCGTGCGTAATCCATACGAGCGCCGTGCCGGTCTCGCGGCAGAGATTTCTCACTTCGTGCAGGATCTGCGCCTGAATCGTCACGTCGAGGGCCGTGGTCGGTTCGTCGGCGATGATGAGGTCGGGCCGGTTGATCATCGCGATCGCAATCGCGACCCGTTGCCGCATGCCGCCCGAGAGTTGGTGCGGATAGCTCGTGAGGCGCTGTTCGGGGGCCGGGATGCCGACCCGGCGCAAGGCATCCAGCGCGATGTTGCGCGCTTCGGCCCGACCCAGGTTGCGATGCGCCTGCACCGCTTCGAGCATCTGGGTATCGATGCGCAGCACGGGATTGAGGGTCATCATGGGATCCTGGAAGACCATCGAGATCCGGTTTCCACGCAGGCGCCGCATTTGCTCGGCAGGCAGCAACCGCAGATCCACGCCCTTGTACAGGATGCGACCGCCTGCGATGCGTCCTGGCGGATCGATGAGCCCGAGGATCGACATGCCGGTGACCGACTTGCCGGAGCCGGACTCGCCCGCAATGCCGAGGATCTCGCCGGGCTCGAGGCTGAACGACACGCCGTCGACGGCACGCAGTACCCCCTGACGGCTATCGAACCAGGTCTGCAGGTTCTCCACTTGCAGCAGTGGGGGTGCGCTCATGTCAGACGACCGTCCAGGCGATGGCGAGGTAGCGCGCGAACTTTCCCAGTGCCATGAAGATCGTGACGAACAACACGTTCATCCGCAGCCATCCGGCAGCGACGCAAAGCGGATCGCCGATGAGGGGAATCCATGCGCCCAACATCACCGGCGGGCCGAATCGTTGCGCCCAGGCGTATGCCCGAATCTGCCATCGGCCGGCTCTCGAATCCGGATCGGGTCGGCGTTGGGGCAATGCCCGCCCTATCCCATACGACGTGAGACCACCGAGGGTATTGCCCAGAGTGGCGACGGCCAACGCGGGCAGGAGCAGATCCGGCCTCAGCTTCAGAACACCGAACAGGACGGCTTCCGACCCGCCGGGGAGCAGGGTCGCTGCGAGAAAGCTGCTGATGAACAGTCCCCAAAGACTCAATGCCTCCTGCATGATCCGAGCGCGAAATCTCGCGTGCTATACTCGCGCGCCTCGTGCGCGGGTGCATTGTTGGAACTGTGCCTGCGGCTCTCTGCAGCCATGACGTCCGTAGTTTCGATCGACTGTTCAACGCCTGCGCCTTCGTGTTTCGAGCGCCGCGTCGCGTGCATGTCGAATCTCACTGCGGCATTATGGTGACGAACGGCTGCAACGACAATCACCCTCCGCGGTTCGATGTCATCCGCGGCCCATCACTTTACTTTCACGTTGAGGGAATCATGGAATACGCCATCGAGTTCGGAGCGCCGGTCACGCTGCCGGTTGCCGAAAGCACCAAGCCCTTTCCCGTCGGCCGCATCTATTGCGTCGGTCGCAACTATGCCGAACATGCCCGGGAGATGGGGCACGATCCCGATCGCGAGCCGCCGTTCTTCTTCATGAAGCCGGCCGATGCCATCGTGCCGAATGGAGCCACGATTGCCTACCCCCAGGTCACCCAGGATCTGCACCACGAGATCGAAATGGTCGTGGCCATCGGCAAGGGCGGCGCAGACATTCCCGTCGAGAAGGCGCTCGATCATGTTTTCGGCTACGGCGTAGGCCTGGACATGACCCGCCGTGATATTCAGGGCGAAGCGAAGAAGATGGGGCGCCCCTGGGAAATGGGCAAGGCGTTCGACAACTCCGCGCCGTGCACCGATCTGAAGCCCGTCTCGATGGTCGGGCATCCGGACAAAGGCGCCATCTGGCTCAAGGTCAACGGCAAGGTGGTCCAGAAGGGCGACCTCTCCGAACTGATCTGGAACATCCCCGAGACGATTTCGTACCTGTCCAAGCTCATCACGCTGCGCCCCGGCGATCTGATCTACTCCGGCACCCCTGCAGGCGTCGGCCCGGTCAATCGCGGGGACAGGCTCGAGGGGCACGTGGACGGGGTGGGTGATCTCGTCGTCACCTACGCCAAGTAGTCGGCGACCCACGTTCGTTTGACTTCATCGATGGCGGGGCGCTTCGCCCCCTCGTCATGGTTCGACCCAAGGAGAACGTGATGCACAAGCGCAAGCTCGGTAGGAACGGTCCGGAAGTGTCCGCATTGGGTCTGGGCTGCATGGGCATGTCCATCAGCTACGGCTCCCCGAACGACCCCGAGTCGATTGCGACCATCCATCGCGCGATCGAGCTGGGGATCAATCTTGTCGTGACCTCGGATGCCTACGGGGCGGGCATCAACGAAAGTCTGGTCGGCCAGGCGATTGCCGATCGGCGAGCCAGTGTCCTGGTAGGCACGAAGTTCGGCAACGTCGGGCAGGGCGGCGGCGTACCGGAGGGGTTGAGTCCCGGTCATCCCGATTACGCCGTCATGGCATGCGAAGCAAGCCTGAAGCGTCTCGGCGTGGAGGTGATCGATTTCTACGGCCTGCACCGGGTCGATCCCAAAGTGCCGATCGAGGAGACCGTCGGGGGAATGAAGCGCCTGGTCGAACAGGGCAAGGTGCGTTTTCTGGTCTTGTCCGAAGCCGGTCCGCAGACGATACGCCGCGCGCATGCGGTTCACCCCATCAGTGCGGTCGAAACCGAATACTCGCTTTGGTCGCGCGATGTCGAGGGCGACATCCTTCCCACATGTCGCGAGCTCGGTATCGGCTTTACGCCTTACTCGCCGCTCGGGCGCGGTTTCCTGACAGCGACGATCAAGACGGTCGACGCGCTGATCCCGAAGGATCGGCGGCGCGAACATCCGCGATTCGATCCGGCCAACATCGCGCAAAACGTGAAGCTGCTCGAGCCGCTGGAAGCCATCGCGTCGCGCCACGGGTGCAAGCCCGCGCAGATAGCGCTCGCGTGGTTGTTGGGACGGGGCGATGACATTGTTCCGATTCCGGGGACCAAGCGCCGGGAGTTCGTCGAGCAAAACGCGGCGGCAGCGGATGTGAGCCTGACCGATGAGGATCGCGCCGCACTCGAACGTGCATTCCCGCCCGGCGTAACGGCAGGCACACGCTATCCCGAAAAGCAGATGAAGGCGTTGGGCATCTGACGTCGAGACGTTAGCTTCCATCGAAACGGCCGCCTAGTGCGGCCGTTTTTGCTGGTGCGCCTGTCTGCGCGGACCTCCCTGGGCACCTTGCGCTGGCGCGCTATCCCGTTCGCCGTTCCAGTGAGCGCGTCGCTCAGTCGCGACGGCGTGTTGCTCCTCCGGGGGACGGCTATCCGAGGCGGGTCGCCGCGCGCGCTATCACATTGTGCCCGAAGACCCGCGCCGGAATCGATAGCCAGAAAACGGAAAGTTATCAATGAGGCGTCCAGCCGGGCATATTTAAAATCATTTAAATACAATGGTATATATGTTTTTTAAACTAAAGAGTGTGCAATAGAAGTCCATTTATATAAGAGATTACTATGATAAGTAAAACATCCTCCAAAAACACAAGTCTTATGTACCATAAACACGCATGTGTGAGACCGTATGTCGTAATACTTACGAATGTTATGTCAGGACGTGGTAACTCTTAAGTCTATGAACATACGTATAAATCTAATTTAATTTCAGTGGGAAATTTAAAAAGAATCAATGTGGTGAGGTCACAACAGATAAAAATAAAAATTCACTTCGTTTTAACTAGTTTGTTTGTCGATAGACGAGACCGTGGATCAAACTCAAGTCACTCACCGCAAGGCGAGCGACGTTTGGGATCTGTCGCAAACACGTGATGCGATCGGTTCCGGAAGACGAACTTCAAAGGAGAGTTTCGATGCACAAGAAATTGATGGCGTTGGCCGTGACCGGTGCGCTGGCCGGGCCGCTGGCGGTGCAGGCGCAGAGCACGGTGCAGATTTACGGTCAGGCCGAAGTCGAGTACGGCCGAGTCGATCAGGGCGCCGGGCGACCGACCGCGGACTACATGGAAAGCACGGGTTCGTACCTGGGCTTCAAGGGTACGGAATCGCTGGGCGGCGGCCTGTCGGCCTGGTTCCAGTGCGAGACCACGATGGACATCCGTGCGTTCGACCAAGTGGGCTTGTGCTCGCGCAACAGCGGCCTGGGCTTCCGTGGCGGCTTCGGCAACATCTGGCTCGGTCGCTGGCATACCCCGTTCAGCCGCATGATGGCCCTGGGTCAAGTCGGGGTTAATGCGACTGGCATCCTGGGCTTTGCGCGGGTCTACGGCCAAACCGGCTCGGTCTCCTTAGCCGAAGGCGGTACCGGCAATGCGGGTTCAACTGCCCGTGAGCGATTCGCTCGTCGCGAATCCTGCCTGACGACCTACGAGACGCCGCGAATGGGCGGCTTCATGGTGGGCTTCGCGTTCAGCTGCGGCAATGCGGCCTCGGATCGCGCGGCGACCAGCCAGGGCAACAACCAGAAGCC
>LNFM01008504.1_pt1 | contig 23778 bp, 22 predicted proteins | sample 596031 | NCBI WGS metagenome assembly LNFM01 (sample SAMN04254537, study PRJNA301005) | activated carbon metagenome | isolation source: dual media filters at the Ann Arbor, Michigan drinking water treatment plant | place: USA: Ann Arbor | reverse complement strand
AGCCAGTTCATTGCGACGCTGGAACACCGCCAGGGCCTGAAGATTGCCTGCCCGGAAGAAATTTCATGGCGGCACGGCTGGATCGACAGCGCCAGGCTCGAAGCCCTGGCCCAACCCATGCTCAAGAACGGCTATGGCCAATACCTTGTGCGCTTGCTCAAAGACCCGGTGCTCCGATGAAAGTCACCCCAACCGCCATCCCCGACGTGCTCATCATCGAACCCAAGGTGTTCGGTGACGAGCGAGGCTTCTTCTTCGAGAGCTTCAACCAGAAGGCCTTCAACGAAGCGACCGGTCTTGACGTGAACTTCGTGCAGGACAACCACAGCCGCAGCGCGAAGGGGGTGTTGCGGGGGTTGCACTACCAGGTGCAGCAGCCCCAGGGCAAGCTGGTGCGGGTGGTGCACGGTGAAGTGTTTGATGTGGCGGTGGATATTCGCCAAGGGTCAGCGACTTTCGGGAAGTGGGTGGGTGTGGAGCTTTCGGAAGAAAACCACAAACAACTGTGGGTGCCAGCCGGCTTTGCACATGGGTTCCTAGTGTTGAGCGAATCGGCGGACTTTCTCTACAAGACGACGAACTATTACGCGCCCGTGCATGAGCGTTGCATCGCTTGGAATGATCCAGCCATCGGCATCGAATGGCCTGGTGGCTTGCAGCCTTTGCTTTCGGTCAAGGACGAAGCGGGCAAGCAACTGAGTGAAGCCGAGATCTTTTCGCGTCCATGAACAACCAGCCATCATCAACACCACGCGTCTACGTCGCTGGCCATCGCGGCATGGTGGGCTCTGCCATCGTGCGGCAACTGCTGGCTGCAGGGCTTTCGTCGAGCCAGCTCGTCACTCGCACGCACGCCGAACTTGATTTGACCGATCAAGCCGCTGTTCGAAACTTCTTTGCGAGCGAAAGGCCTCAGCAGGTCTACTTGGCTGCAGCCAAAGTAGGCGGCATTCACGCCAACAACACCTACCCGGCTGACTTCATCTACGACAACCTGATGATGGAAGCCAACATCATCGATGCCGCGTTTCGGCAAGGCGTCAAACAGTTGTTGTTCCTGGGCTCTAGCTGCATCTATCCCCGACTGGCTTCGCAGCCCATGGCCGAAGACGCTTTGCTCACCGGACCACTGGAGCCGACGAATGAACCCTACGCCATCGCTAAGATCGCGGGTATCAAGCTCTGCGAAAGCTACAACCGCCAGTACGGTCAAAGCCACGGCATTGACTACCGAAGCGTCATGCCGACCAACCTGTATGGGCCTGGTGACAACTACCACCCGGAAAATTCGCATGTGATACCGGCGCTCATACGGCGCTTTCACGAGGCCCGTGTGGCGAACGCCCCGAGTGTCACCATCTGGGGCACGGGTTCGCCCCTGCGAGAGTTTCTGTATGTGGACGACATGGCGGCGGCCAGCGTGCACGTGATGAACCTGTCCAAGGCAGTATTCGACCAACACACCCGCCCAATGCAGAGCCACATCAACGTGGGTTCAGGCTCTGACATCAGCATCGCCGACCTCGCCACCGCCGTGTGTCAGATCGTAGGCTTTCAAGGCACCATCGATTTCGACACAAGCAAGCCCGATGGCACTCCGCGCAAACTCATGGACAGCCGACGGCTCAACGCACTCGGCTGGCACGCCCAGGTTGACCTGCGAGCTGGCTTGGCCAATGCGTATGCCGACTTCCTAAATAGCCAAGCATCTCGTCAATAAATATGACCAACACTCACACTCCGAAAACCGCCTTGATCACCGGCATTACGGGGCAGGACGGCAGTTACCTTGCTGAATTCCTGCTGGAGAAGGGCTACACCGTGCACGGTATCAAGCGCCGTGCGTCCAGCTTCAACACGGCGCGGGTCGATCACATTTACCAAGATCCACACATCGAGAACGCCCGGTTCAAGTTGCACTACGGCGACTTGAGCGACACCAGCAACCTCGTGCGCTTGGCGCCCAGAGCCATGTGGCTGTGAGCTTCGAGAGTCCGGAGTACACCGCAGATGTGGACGGTATGGGCACGCTTCGCATGCTGGAAGCCATCCGCATCCTCGGACTCGAGAAAAAAACCCGCTTCTACCAGGCCAGCACGAGCGAGCTTTATGGATTGGTTCAAGAAACTCCTCAAAAAGAGACGACCCCCTTCTATCCCCGCAGCCCATACGCAGTGGCCAAGCTGTATGCATACTGGATCACGGTGAACTACCGAGAGGCTTACGGTATGTATGCCTGCAACGGCATCCTGTTCAACCACGAAAGCCCCCGCCGTGGCGAAACCTTCGTCACCCGCAAGATCACCCGTGGCTTGGCCAATATCAGCCAAGGCCTGGAGGATTGCCTGTACATGGGAAATATTGACGCGTTACGCGATTGGGGCCACGCCAAGGACTATGTGCGCATGCAATGGATGATGCTTCAACAAGACCAGCCCGAGGACTTCGTCATTGCAACAGGCGAGCAATACAGCGTGCGCCAGTTCATTGATTGGAGTGCTGCTGAGCTCGACATGCCTCTTCGATGGGTGGGTGAAGGTATCAATGAGGTGGGCTACTGGGGCGATCGCGCGGTTGTCAAAATCGACCCCCGCTACTTCCGCCCAACCGAAGTCGAAACCCTGCTGGGCGACCCGACCAAGGCCAAGACCAAACTCGGCTGGATGCCAGAGATCACTGCGCGAGATTTGTGCAATGAGATGGTCGCCAATGATCTTGCGCAGGCCAAACAGCATGCGCTGCTCAAGGCCAATGGCTTCAAAGTCAATGTGAGCGTGGAGTAGCCATGAAAGCAGTCATCCTCGCAGGTGGCCTGGGCACGCGCATCAGCGAAGAAACCCACACCAAGCCTAAACCAATGATCGAGATCGGTGGCAAACCGATTCTGTGGCATATCCTCAAGACTTACTCCCATTACGGCATCAATGACTTTATCATTTGCTGTGGCTATAAAGGCTACGTAATCAAAGAGTACTTTGCCAACTATTTCTTGCACATGTCAGACGTTACCTTTGACATGAGCAAAAACAGTATGGAAGTGCATCAAAGAAGCGCAGAACCCTGGCGAGTTACTTTGGTAGATACGGGCGACGACACCATGACCGGTGGTCGCCTCAAACGCGTAGCCCCTTATTTGCGAGAAGAAGAGGCTTTTTGTTTTACGTACGGGGATGGCGTGAGCGATGTCAACATCACCGAACTCATTGAGTTTCACCGCGCCCATGGCCTGCACGCAACGCTAACGGCTACGTACCCGCCAGGCCGCTTTGGTGCACTCGACATTCAAGCCGATCAGCGCATTACCGCTTTCAAAGAAAAGCCTAAAGGTGACGGCGGCATGATCAATGCTGGTTTCTTTGTGCTTTCTCCCAAGGTACTAAGTCTTATCAAGAGCGACCAAACCACGTGGGAGCGTGAGCCACTGGAAATGCTGGCCGAGTCCAATCAACTAAAGGCCTTCCAGCACGAGGGCTTCTGGCAACCTATGGACACTCTGCGCGACAAAACTCACCTGGAAGAGCTCTGGCAATCCCCTAGGGCACCGTGGAAGGTATGGGCATGAATCAACCCTTTTGGAAAGGAAAACACGTTTTTCTTACCGGGCACACGGGTTTCAAAGGCAGTTGGCTGAGCCTATGGTTGCAGCATCTTGGCGCAGCTGTCACAGGCTACGCGCTGCCGCCGCCCACTAATCCCTGCATGTTTGAAGTGGCGGAGGTGGCTCAAGGCATGACATCAATCGTCGGTGACATTCGAGATGGCGCCAGGTTGGCAAATGCCATGCGCCACGCCGCGCCAGACATTGTCATTCATATGGCAGCGCAACCGTTGGTGCGCCGCTCCTATGTGGACCCGGTCGAGACCTACTCCACCAACGTCATGGGCACCGTGCACCTGCTGGAAGCAGTGCGCGAAACGCCCACCGTACGTGCTGTGATCAACGTCACGACTGACAAGTGCTATGAAAATAAAGAATGGGTGTGGGGATACCGTGAGAGCGAGCCGATGGGCGGCTTCGACCCTTACAGCAGCAGCAAAGGGTGTGCCGAACTGGTCACAGCGGCCTACCGTAATTCCTTCTTCAATTCGACAAAATACAGCGAACACAAAGTCGCCCTAGCATCCGCGCGAGCAGGCAACGTGATTGGTGGTGGCGACTGGGCCGAGGACCGGCTTATCCCCGACATACTGCGCTCCATCGAATCCGGCCAAAGCGTCAAGATCCGCAACCCACAAGCCACACGCCCTTGGCAGCACGTGCTCGAACCCTTGAGTGGCTATCTGGCCCTTGCGGAGAAGCTTTACACGCAGGGTCCAGCATTTTCCGAAGCCTTCAACTTTGGCCCCACTGAAGAAGATGCTAAGCCCGTGCAATGGATCGCAGAGCAGCTTACGCAACAATGGGGCGACGGCGCAGCCTGGCACCTCGACGGTAGCACCCACCCACACGAAGCCCATTACTTGAAGCTCGAGTGCTCAAAGGCCCGGTCAGCATTGGAGTGGCAACCTCGATGGAATTTAGCCCAAGCTCTTGAAGCCATCATCGTTTGGCACAGGGCCCATTTGCGTAACGAAGATATGCGAGCCCTTTCCTTAGAACAGATTTTCAGTTTTTCCTGAATCAATAGCAACATGAACTGCCGTCATTGCAACCAACTTCTTGAACACGTTTTTCTTGACCTCGGTTTCGCACCTCCTTCAAATTCTTACCTGAGTAAAGCCGATCTGATCAAACCAGAGCGCTTCTACCCACTCAAGTTATTTGTTTGTAAATACTGCTGGCTGGTACAGACAGAAGACTATACGCAGGTCGACGAGCTGTTTAGCCATGATTACGCTTACTTCTCTTCAGTTTCTCAAAGTTGGCTGGAACATTCCGCGCGCTACGTTGAGATGATCACAAAGCGTCTTCGGCTAGATAGTTATAGCCATGTCATTGAGGTTGCATCCAATGACGGTTATTTATTGAAGAACTTTGTTAAACTTAATATCCCATGCCTTGGCATTGAGCCAACCGCTAGCACAGCAGCAGCAGCTGAGAGATTGGGCATACCAGTCTACCGGGATTTTTTTGGCCAAGTGTTGGCGCAAAAGTTATTCGAAGAAGGTAAACAGGCAGACCTTATTTTGGGGAATAACGTTTTTGCACATGTGCCGGACATAAATGATTTTACAGCAGGGCTGAAGACAGCACTCAAACCGGGAGGTACCCTAACGCTAGAATTTCCGCATCTGATGCGGCTGTTAGAGCAGATCCAGTTCGACACTGTGTACCACGAGCATTTTTCCTACCTTTCACTTTGTTCAGTCAGCCAGATTCTTGCTCATGGTGGCTTGCGCGTGTATGACGTAGAAGAATTGCCAACTCACGGCGGTAGCTTGCGGATATACGGCTGCCACGCAGAAGATGATCGTTTAACTGCTGAGGCTGTCCTCGCGTTGCAGGCAGAAGAGGATCGCAGAGGGATGCGTAACCTCCAAACCTATCAAGCGTTTCAAGTGCGTGCAGACCGAGTAAAGGACGAGCTTCTTCTATTCTTGATCGAGCAAAAGCACGCCGGCAAACGTGTAGCTGCATATGGTGCAGCGGCAAAAGGCTGCACCTTGCTCAACTACGCTGGGGTCAAGCCCGATTTATTACCCTATGTGTGTGACGCGGCACCTTCCAAGCAAGGCAAGTACCTGCCTGGTACACATATCCCCATTGAACACCCCGATGTGCTGCACGAACGCAAACCCGACATTGTCTTGATTCTGCCTTGGAATATTCAGGGAGAAGTAATAGAACTGATGGCCCATGTACGGGAATGGGGTGGCAAGTTTGCAGTAGCGGTACCTTCAATCAAAATACTCTGAAATGCGATTTAGCCCCACGAACCTTGCCGGAGCATATGTGATAGAAGCGGAATTAGCTTCAGACAATAGAGGCTTCTTTGCGCGTACTTGGTGCAGGAATGAATTTGTAGATAATGGGCTCAACTCGAATCTTGTTCAGAGCAATATTTCGTACAGCATTTCACGCGGGACTCTACGTGGAATGCATTACCAAACCATGCCATATGCCGAGGCGAAACTGGTGAGGTGTACGCAGGGTGCAATTTATGATGTCATTGTTGATTTGCGCAATAGTTCCGATACGTTCCTGCAATGGTTTGGAACCGAGTTGACTGCAGAGAACAGGAAGGCACTCTATGTGCCTGAAGGCTTTGCGCATGGATTTATAACCCTTCACGACAAGACGGAGGTTTTTTATCAGATGTCGGAATTTTTTCATGCTGAATTTGCTACTGGTGCACGTTGGAACGATCCAGCCTTCTCAATTACCTGGCCGATTGAAGTGAAGGTAATTTCGGAACGAGATCAAAACTATCCAGACTTCAAGCGATGAGGCGTGTTCTGCTGACGGGTGCAACCGGATTCATTGGACATCACGTCCTGCGTGAATTGTCTGCGCGCAAGGACATAGAAATTGTCGCTGTGTCTCGCCGCTTACCCAAGGCCGGTCAGTTGCCGATTTATGTGAAACACGTTGCATTAGATATTTCGAACCCTTCAGACCGCGAGCTAGCGAATCTCGGCAACCCAGAAGTGCTGATTCACCTAGCTTGGTCGGGCTTACCCAACTACAAGTCACTACATCATTTTGAAGTTCATCTTGGTGAGCAATATCGGTTTCTTTCAGGCTTGATACGGGCCGGATTGCCATCGTTGGTATGTGCTGGCACATGCTTTGAGTACGGTATGCGTTCAGGCGAATTGGACGAGAGTCTCGTACCAGATCCACGCAACCCCTATGGCTTCGCGAAGGATGCATTGCGGCGTTCACTGGAATTGCTGCGTGCAATACATTCGTTTCAATTCACTTGGGCTCGCTTGTTCTACATGTATGGCGAAGGTCAACCCGCAACATCACTGTACTCGCAATTGCTGGCAGCGGGTAGGCGAGGCGATGCGGTGTTCAGAATGTCTCCAGGTGACCAACTTCGGGACTTTCTCCCTGTAACAACAGTGGCAAGATATCTCGTTAATTTAGCATTGGATTCAGCGGAAGCAGGTATCGTGAATGTGTGTTCCGCACAACCCGTTTCTGTGCGTTCTATGGCAGAGACATGGATTAAACAACAAAATTGGAGTATGGCACTTGAGTTAGGGCACTTCCCCTATCCGGATTATGAGCCTATGGCGTTTTGGGGTTCCACTCGAAAGCTTCACTCTTTGATTAATGAAAACCACTAAGTGGCGCCGCCTAAAACTTCCCTGATAAAACGCAATATTGCAGCCAACTTGATTGGCGGGGTGTTGCTTGCTGCATTGACAGTAGTAATAACTCCGCTTCAAATCAATATCCTTGGCATTGCCGCTTTCGGTGTTGTAGGGTTCATATCAACATTACAAATTGCATTCACTGGATTTGATTTCGGCCTATCAAGCACTGTTACACGAGAACTAGCAATTGACAAAACCGAAAATAAAGAGGGCAGCGTCCAACTATTACAGACAGCATCCACCATCTTCTGGATTGTAGCAATCCTAATTGGCACCCTTATAGCGCTGCTCTCAGGTGAAATAGCGAAGCGTTGGTTCACAGCGCAAACTGTCGATATTGCGTTGATTGAACAAAGCCTTCAGGTAATCGCGCTGTACTTAGCACTGCGCTGGCCAGTATCGCTCTACACCGGCGTACTCATTGGTCTTCAGCGAATGGATGTGTTAAATGTTGTTAAAGTCGCAACTGCCTCCCTTCGATTGATAGGGGGCGTGCTTGTCTTGTTGACTTGGCGTTCACTCGATTCTTTTCTGATTTGGACAGCGGTAAATGCCCTAATTGAGGTAGTATCGTTTTTGCTAATTTGTCGATGGGTGCATCCATCGCTTCCATGGAAACCTGGTATTTCGTTAACTGATCTACGACGAGTCTGGCGTTTTTCCTTGACAATGAATGGCTTGGCCATCTTGACCATTCTGATTGTTCAGGCCGATCGTTTGCTGGTAAGCAGACTTCTTCCGCTGGAAGATCTAGGTGCGTATACGCTGGCATACACCGCAGCGTCGATCATACCGGCACTAATTGGAGCGATTTCGACAGCCGTCTTACCATACCTTACAGAGGCCTATGGTGCAGCGGACAAGAATATCTTGTTGCGCCGATACGATACGACAAGCCGCTTCATGATGTTCGCAACTGGCATGGTTACCGGATATCTCATTTTTTTTGGTGAACATCTCTTGGCATTGTGGGTCAACCCTAATGCGGCAGCTGAGGCTGCTATGTCATTGGCCTTGCTCGCTTCCGGGTTCTTGGGCAGTGCAGCAGCGTCTAATGCGTACCAATTGACAGTTGCCTCTGGCCGAGCGAACTTGGCGCTCCGCATTTCGGTGCTGACAGCGCTTCCATATGCAGCGGTATTATATTTTCTCATTTCTTGGCTTGGCATCGTCGGCGCTGCACTTGCATGGTTTCTGCTTAATCTTGGATATGTTGCGTTCTTGGTTCCGCAAGTACATCGTGAAATATTGCATATTTCTTTTGCACCTTATTTTTTGAAAATCTTGGTGCCATTTGGATTACTAACCTGCTGCATATTCGGCATTGCTAATGTAATCTTAGACGAGCGCCCAGTGGCATCGTTTGTGGGTATTGCAATATTGGCAAGCACATTGGTCGTTTACACATTGCTCGGCTACTCATTGTTAGGAAAAGATATACGTACTTTTGTACGCTCACTTCTTAAACTTAATTAATTGAGCAACAATATATACTTGGAAACTCTCATTCAGCCTTACGCCTATCAAGCTAGCGCCATTACTTAATTACAAATATGAAATGTTTACAATGCGGTGAGATTGCCTCCCTCAGTTTCACGACGAAAGATTACAATAGGCGAGTCACTGAGGATACTTTCTCCTACTATCGGTGTAAAGCATGTGATCTTATTTTCTTGGCACCGCTACCCGTTGATCTTGGTCGGTTTTATCCAACCGATTACTACGAAGTACCCAAAAATGAGATCGAACTTGCCATTAGGGCCGAAAAGCTACAGTCGGCCAAGTTAGAGGTGGTGCAGCGTTTTGCGACCAAGGGAAGTTTGCTTGAAATCGGTCCCGCTTATGGTTTGTTTGCCTTTCTAGCCAAGCGAGCAGGATTTAACGTTACCGGAATAGAAATGGACTCCCGTTGTTGTGATTTTCTACGAAAAATCGTCGGAATTACTGTAGTTGAGGGAAGTGATACGCTTCGCCTGATGGCAACGCTACCAAAATTCAATGTGATTGTGCTTTGGCAGGTCATCGAACACCTGCCTGATCCTTGGGTAATACTGAAATCTGCTGCGCTTCATCTTGCTCCGGGGGGGATCTTAATTGTCGATACACCAAATCCAACGGCATACCAGTTTCGTATATTTGGTGCGCGCTGGACACATGTGGATGCTCCTAGGCATGTAACTCTCATCCCAGCGCGGTTACTTGTCGAGTTTTCAGAACAGCAAGGCTTGAAATTGATTGAAGTATCATCTAATGGGGCAATCTCAAGGGGCTACAATAGCTTTGGCTGGGCCTTCAGTTTAAAAAACCTAGTTGGCGCTGGAGTGTTTGGTACGATGGCTCATCTATTGGGTCGGGTAATAACTAAATTGATGATTCCTATCGAACGAAACGGCATGCGCGGAAGTACATATACTGCCATTTTTAAGAAAGATATGTCGGAATGAAGTTTTCTGTCTTGCTTCCCACACGGAATCGGCTCGAGTATCTTAGATATGCTGTTGAAACCGTTCGCCGTCAAGACTATGCGGAATGGGAAATCATCGTTTCGGACAATTGTTCAGATGACGATATTGCAGGGTATGTACACTCGCTGGCTGACTGTCGTATCCGCTACTTTAAGACCGCCCGGTTTGTGCCAGTCACTGATAACTGGAACAACGCGCTGGCGCACAGCACTGGCGATTACGTAGTGATGCTGGGAGATGATGATGGTCTCCTTCCCTGTTACTTTTCTCAACTGCTGCGCGCCTTTGAATCGTTCCCAGATCCGGATTTCGTTTATGTCAGCGCCTATTTTTTCGCCTACCCAGGTGTGATGCCGGACAGTCCAGAAGGATTCCTACGGCGCGACGTCAGCCCCCTTTTCCCTGAGACGGCCCCCTTCTGGCTGGACGCTGGTCGTGCCAGGGCCATCGCTCGCGGTTACCTCGACTTCCGGATGCCGGTTGCGTCCAACATGCAATTTTCATTGATCAGTCGCCGCATGATTTCCAAGATGTCTTGCAACGGCTCCTTCTTCCAGTCGCCCTATCCAGACTTCTTCGCCACACCAGCGCTGTTCTTGAAGTCCTCTCGCATACTCATATATCCACAGCCTATGGTTATTATTGGAATCACTCCTAAATCCTATGGATACTTTCACTTTAATAACCGCGCTTCCGAGGGGGCCAAGTTTCTAAAAAACGACGAACTATTGTCTGAAAATGGCACGGTCGAACCCTTGCTGCTTCCCGGCACGTCTTACAACGACTCATGGCTGTATGCAAATGAAGCCTTGAGTGCCAGACACAGTGCTGCATTGTGCATGTGGCCGAACTACGGTCGTTACCGAATGCTACAAATTGTCCATGGTTATAAGAAATACTACTTTGACCGAGTCATTAGCGCGCAGGAACTGAGCTTATTGCGCGCCAAGATGTCCTTCTTGGAGAAATCTACTTATGGCCTCGCTTTCCCAATTGGGTTCAGTTTGCTGCGCCTAGTGCCATTGGGCGTGCGAACCAGAGTCGTTGCCGCATTGAGGCGACTTATTGGTCAGCATGCTATCCATGATTCAGGTGAAACGCATCAGAATTTTAAGAGTCTGCTTGACGTCTTTGAGTCGAAGAGAACTTCTCTGAGCGCAAAGTGACGGCACCCAAGAACGACGCCTCTCAGCTTGTAGCCATGCAACCCTCTAGCCCTCCGCTACTGAGTCTTATTATTCCGACGCGTGAGCGCGTTGATACTCTCGCCGTCACGCTCGCTATGGCGCTAGAGCAATCAAGCCACGACTATGAGGTCATTGTTAGTGATAACGCGAGTACCGACGGGACTCGCGATATTGTCAGCGGTATCGTCGATCCACGGATCCGCTATTTCAATACAGGGCAGAGGCTTTCGATGTGCGGCAACTACGAATACGCACTGGAAAAGGCGCGTGGTGACTATGTGATATTTATCGGTGACGATGATGCGGTCGTCCCGGGTGCGATCGACTATTTGCTTTCGTTGTTTCGAGTAGTCCCTGAACAGACCATCCACATGTGGCCGCTGCACACCTATGATTGGCCGGTCTCTGGCGAAAAGGGTCGCGTCGCGTATTTGGCACCAGTGCGCGCACCGTCCGAGCTTGACTTAAGGGCACATGCTCGCTTCGTCGTAGGCAAAGGTGGCTGGAAATATTACGAACTCCCCTCTCCCTATCATGCAGCTATTCCGCGATACCTGCTAGATGAAATTCGGTCAAGGACCGGTCGTGTTTTTCACTCGACTCAGCCAGATGTATTCACCGCAATGGCGCTTCCAGCACTTGCCGATCGTGCTATTAACATCGGTTTTTCGGTTACGTTCAACGGACGGTCTTCCCGCTCAAACGGCTTAGGTTTCATCAATAAGAATGCTCAAGCAAACATTGACCGGTTTTTGAGTGAGTACGGTGACTACAAGATCCACGCATCCCTTTTTCCAGGTGTTTCGACCTCAGCGAACATGATTCCCGATGCCATACTTATCGCATACGAACTGTTCCCTGAACTCTACAATGGGATCTGGTTCAACTACGAGGCTATGTGGGCATTTTCTTGCCGACATCGTTTCGTATCTCACATCAATGTTCTCAGGAACGTGCGCGGAATTCGTGAAAGACACTCGTTCAATACAATTAAATTCATCGCGTACTCTATAATTCACGAAATTTCGGTGGCGCGACGAAAACTGTTGAATCTATTCATGCCGACCGGGCGTTTCGAAAAGGAGTCTCAAGAAAATATTCTAGATTTTGCAAAGGCACTCGCGTCAAGTCCTGAAAGCCCTTTGGAGCAGCGCGGCCATGCTCAAGAACACTAAAGATGTCATTGCTACGGTTCCCAAGAGGTCTATTACAGGCAGCTCGCTCGGTCTTCTTCTATCGCTAGTGCTCTTCGTTCCATCCCTGACACTCTACCTTGGCCTGGCTTCCTCAATGGCGCTCGGTGCTAGTGTAATGGCGATAATTGTGATAGTTATCTTCGTGGCGCTAAAGGCTGCCCATCCATACCCTATCGGGGCAGGACGGATTTCGATCGGTGTGTTGATCCTGCTCATCCTATTTGTACTTTCACTGCATTTGATGATAGCAACTTTCATCCACCCTGTCGATCTCGTACGTGCTACCCAATCACTCGTTCCTCTTGGGCTCATTATGTTGGCGGGTTATGGAATGGGGCGTCTTCTATTAGCCGTACGTGACGCAACTGTCGAATGGGCTGTATACCTTTGTTTTGCGTTCATGTGTGGTTTCGGTGTGATGGCCGCCAGCGGTTACGTCCTACCGATCTCTGTGATTTATTTCAAACCTGTGTTTCCCTACACAGAACCCTCCCACTTCGCACTAGCCTTTCTTCCTTTGCTGCTATTTGGCTGCGTCAACCTCACTGGCAGTGCTAGGTTGACGCTACTTGTGAGCGGTCTTTTGATGGGCTGGGCCCTAGAAAGTCTCACACTTTTGGCAGGCTGGCTTCTAATCGCGTTGATTTGCTTGCGCAGTAATGTGATCATATTTTTACTGCTCTTTCTCGCGCTGTTGGGAACACAACTGGAAACAAGCTACTACTTGGATCGCCTCAACTTTAGCCTTGATACCGAGAACCTTTCAGCCTTAGTCTATTTACAGGGCTGGCAATTCATCACTGAATCAATCACGCTATCCAAGGGATGGGGCCTTGGATTTCAGCAACTTGGGGTTCAAGGGAGTAATGTGATCGCTGCGGACATAATTTATTCGGTACTCGGCAACTATTCAAACTTACTGGATGGAGGCTTTACATTCGCCAAAATTACCAGCGAGTTCGGCGTGTTTAGTCTGCCGTTAATAATATTGTATACCGTGCTGGTCTTGCGTGCGGCGCGGCACCTGAGATGGAAAAGTTTAAGAGCAAGCAAAAGGGTACCAGCGATTACTCTTGCCCAATGTTTTGTTGTGTGCTACACCATCGAACTTTTCGTTCGCGGCACTGGCTATTTCAGTGGCACAACAATCTTACTTGTAGCCTCTATTACAACATTATCGCTAAAGCCTTTGCGGGGTCGCCTGTCAATATCGAAGCATGAAGGTTGCGGCGCCCTATCGCACTGAGCGCATTCAATAAACTGTGAGTGAGAAAAGGCAGAACAAGATGAAAACTGCTTTGATTTGTGGAGTTGCTGGGCAAGATGGTGCATATCTCGCACAGTTTTTGCTGAAACGTGGCTACCGCGTTATAGGTACATCGCGTGACGCTCAGTATGGCAACCACAAGAACCTGAGTGCGCTCGGCATCGAGGGCAGCATCGCTATCGAATCCATGGCGTTGAGCGACTTTCGTAGTGTCCTTCAGGTATTGGCCAAGACGCAACCAAATGAGATCTACAATCTTGCGGGTCAATCGTCAGTCAGTCTTTCATTTGAGCAACCTGTTGAGACCTTGGAGAGCATCGCAACAGGTACGCTTAACCTGCTTGAGGCTATTCGCTTTACCAAACAGCCCATCCGTATTTATAACGCAGGCTCTGGTGAATGTTTTGGCGATACTGGGAAACTTGTTGCAAATGAGTCCACCCAGTTCCGTCCACGCAGCCCATATGCGGTCGCCAAGGCAGCTGCATTCTGGGAGCTGGCCAATTACAGGGAAGCCTATGCCCTTTTTGCATGCACCGGCATTTTATTCAACCATGAGTCTCCATTGCGAGGCGCGCGATTCGTCACCAGCAAAATCGTTAGAACAGCTTGTCGTATTGCCAGGGGGTCGGGGGAACGGCTACGCTTAGGCAACATCGACGTTGCGCGAGACTGGGGATGGGCGCCGGAGTATGTGGAAGCCATGTGGCTCATGTTGCAGCAGCCTCAACCGGACGACTATGTTATTGCCACTGGTGTGACCCACAGCTTGGCCCATTTCATCGAGCTCACTTTCAGGGCCTGTGAGCTTGACTGGCGGGAGTGGGTGGATTTCGATTCGGCGCTCTTGCGTCCAACCGATCTGAAAGAAGGTCATGCAGACCCCTCAAAAGCCCATCGTGAGCTTGGTTGGAGAGCCACTGTGTCGCTAGAGGAAATAGTGCGAAGAATGGTGGCGGTGGAGCGCGGGCTTTTGCCGCTGATTCAGGCGTGACAGCATCGACCACCATGCACCTTTGCATGGACAACATTATTTTCTCGCTACAGCGCGCTGGTGGTATCTCCATCTACTGGAGCGAGCTCTGGCACCGCTTGCTAAGAGACAACTTGCTCGTATGTGGCATCGAAGCGAGGAACGCTGGGAACAACTTGTTTAGACAGGAGCTGAAGATTCCGGCTAGTCAATTGACACCGGACAACCGTCCGCTTCGCATAGGACGTTATCTTGCCGCCCGCCCTGTCACGGGACGGCATACGCTCTTTCACTCCAGCTACTACCGGCCCGCCTTCCGGGGCGAGATGACGAGCGTGCAGACGGTGTACGACTTCACCTATGAGCGCTACTGGCGCGGTCCGGCGCTCTGGATCCATTCGGCCCAGAAACGCCGCGCCCTGCGCGCGGCGGATGGAATCATCTGCATTTCGGAAAGCACGCGCCGGGATTTGCTGGAATTCTTCCCCGAGATCCCGAAGGAGCGGACACGGGTCATCCACCTGGGCTACTCGGATGTGTTCCAGCCTCTTGAGCAGAGCAGCGCATTGCAGCTGATTCAGCCTCATATCGGTTCCGACTTGGACTTCTCCGTCTACGTCGGCGACCGCAGCGCCTACAAGAACTTCAACGTGGCCGTCGATGCGGTCTGCCAACTGTCCCAGCACCACCTGGTGATCGTGGGGGGCGGTCCCCTCAAGGACAGCGATCACGCCCACCTGCAAAATCGGCTGCCCGGACGTTGGGTGCACGTGGACAAGGCACCTGGCACACTCTTGAATGCTTTTTACAACCGGGCCCACGCGCTGATCTATCCATCAAGCTACGAGGGCTTTGGCATTCCAGTGCTCGAAGCGATGGCGGCCGCATGCCCAGTGATTGCCGTGGCCGCGTCATCAATCCCCGAGGTCGCTGGCGACGCAGGTTTGCTGGTGCCTCTACCAGAAGCCGACTTGGTGGCAGCCCAACTGCGCGGGCTGGCAGATCCCGTCTTGCGGCGTACTGTCATCGAAGCAGGCCGCCGGCAAGCTCAACGCTTTTCATGGGACCGCTGCTACACGCAGACGCTGGACTTCTATACCGAAATCCAGGCGTGATTTGACACATCCCACTTCTCCAAAGCCCCAAAAAACAGCGCACGTGAAAATATCCGTCATCACAGTTTCCTACAACAGCGCTGCCACCATCGCGGACACACTGCGTTCTATTGCCAGCCAGACCCACCCTGATGTCGAACACTGGGTCGTTGATGGCCACTCCAAGGACGACACGCTTGCAGTAGTGGAGGCCTATCGCCATCCCAGCCTTCGTGTGTCCAGCGAATCCGACAAGGGTATCTACGACGCCATGAACAAGGGCATGGCTTGGGCCACGGGCGACATTGTGGGTTTCCTGAACGCAGACGATCTGTACGCGGATACCCAGGTACTGACTCGCGTTGCGGCCGCATTCGAAGACCCCGAGGTTGACGCCTGCTTTGGCGACCTCATCTACGTCACGGAAGACAATCGCAAGGTGGTCCGGTATTGGAAGTCCAGGCCGTTCTCCCCGGGCAGCTTTGCGCTGGGCTGGTGTCCAGCACACCCGACCTTCTATGTCCGCCGCTCCGTGATCGAACGGCTCGGCCCATTCGATCTGTCTTACCGGCTGGCCGCGGACACCGAATTCATGATGCGTTATCTGGAGCGAGGCCACGTGCGCTCAACCTATATTCCTCACGTACAGGTTCGAATGCGCGTTGGCGGTGCGACAAATCAGAGCTGGAGCAATATCGCTCAGCAAAACCGGGAAATCTTCGACGCGTTGCGCAAGCATGGCGTGCCACATCGGACGCTTTCGTTCTGGGCCCACAAGCTGGCGAGCCGTGTGTGGCAGCGGCTGACAGGGTCCATGGCCAAGGCGTAAGCATGACCGTGCTCATCACGGGCGGCTCCGGCTTCATAGGCCAGCATTTGGCGCGCGCCCTTCAAACCCGTTCCAGACCGATACGCCTGGCCTCCCGACGCCCTCGACTCCCAGACACCGAGGCAGAGGTGGTCAGCCTGCAAGGCACCGGGCAACGGCCTGAAGACTGGCGGAAAGCTGTCGACGGATGCGACTCCATCGTTCACCTGGCGGCCAGAGCGCATGTACTGAAAGAAGCCGCCGCCGATCCCCTCGTGGCCTTTCGAGAGGCCAATCTGCAACTTACGCTGGCCTGTGCCCAGGCCGCCATCGACGCGGGTGTCAGAAGATTTATCTTTGTCAGCTCAATCGGCGTGCACGGGAACAAGACCGATGGTAAACCGTTTGACGTGCATGACACCTTGGCGCCAAGTTCCCCCTACGCCCAGTCCAAGATGGAGGCCGAACTGGCGTTGCAGGTCTTGTGTAAGGACAAAGGGATGGAGCTGGTCGTGCTAAGACCTCCACTGGTGTATGGCCCTCACGCTCCCGGCAACTTCGCCAGCCTCATGCGCGCATTGCAATGCGGGATTCCTCTGCCGTTGGGTGCTGTGACGGCCAACCGCCGCAGCTTCGTCGCACTGGACAACCTGGTCGATCTGCTCATCACCTGCATCGACCACCCTGCGGCCGCCAACCAGACTTTTCTGGTGAGCGACGGTGAAGACCTGTCGACGGCTGAACTCCTGCGTCGCCTCGGTCAGGCCATGGGCAAGCCGGCGCGCCTATTGCCGGTCCCGCCTTCGCTGCTTCAATTCGGCGCCAATCTGCTGGGCAAGGGCGACACGGCACAACGCCTGCTCGGCAGCCTCCAGGTGGATATCAGCCACACCCGAAACACCTTGAACTGGAACCCGCCAATCTCGGTAGACGAGGGATTGCGGCGCGCGGTGGCGGGGTTGCCATCGTGATCAAGCGCCTGTTCGACCTGGCCCTGGCCATCCCGGCGGCGCTGCTGCTGCTGATGCCCGTCGCCAGCATTGCGCTGGCGGTGCGCCTCATCGGTCGCCACAACAAGATCTTCAGGATGCCCAAGTTCCGCAGCATGCGGATCGACACACCTGCGGTGGCCACCCACCTTCTGGCCGACCCGTCGAAGTACCTCACCCCCATCGGCTCGTTCCTGCGCAAAAGCAGCCTCGACGAGCTGCCCCAGCTGTGGAGCATCATCAAAGGCGACATGAGTTTCGTCGGGCCACGTCCTGCGCTGTTCAACCAGCACGACTTGGTGGCCCTGCGCACCGAGCTTGGCGTGCACGAACTGGTGCCCGGTTTGACGGGCTGGGCGCAGGTGAACGGCCGGGACGAATTGCCGATTCCTCAGAAAGTGGCACTGGACGCTGAGTACATGCGTCGTCAAACTCTGACTTTCGACATTCGCATTCTGTGGATGACGTTTGTGAAGGTGCTGCGCCGCGACGGCGTGACCCACTGAAAACAATGAACAACAGGGATTCGGAAACCTCTGCGGCCACTGTGCTGCTGGACATGCCTCGCCTGGCCAAGCGGGTGGTCGCGGTGGCGGTGGACGTGGCGTTGTGCGTGCTCACCGTGTGGCTGGCCTTGTGTCTGCGGCTGGAGCACTGGGTGCGGCTGGAGCCGGTGCACGGCTGGGCCATGCTCGGTTCGGTGCTGCTGGCCTTGCCGCTTTTCGTGCGCTTTGGCCTGTACCGCGCGATCTTCCGTTATGCAGGCTGGAACGCCATGGTCAGCCTGTTGCAGGCCATGGCTTTGTACGGTCTGTTCTACGCAACGGTGTTCACCGTGATCAGCGTGCCGGGCATACCGCGCACGGTCGGCGTGATCCAGCCCATGCTGCTGATGGCCTTTGTGGGTTTCAGCCGGGTGGTGGTGCGGTACTGGCTTGGGGGTCTGTACCGCTCGGCACTCAGGCAGAAAGATCTGCCGGGCGTTCTGATCTACGGCGCCGGCGCAGCGGGCCGCCAACTCGCCGCCGCACTCGCCCGTGGTACCGAACACCGATTGCTGGGCTTTCTGGACGACGACGAACAACTGCACGGCAACAGCCTGGACGGGCGCACGGTGCATTCACCAGCGGCTTTGCCCGACCTGATTCCCGAGCTCGGTGTGACCGATCTGCTGCTGGCATTGCCGTCCATCACGCACCAGCGGCGCCTGCAGGTGCTTGAGTCTTTGAGACACCTGCCGGTGCGGGTGCGCACCATGCCCGGCATGTCGGACCTGGCCGCTGGCCGCGTGAGCCTGAGCGACGTGCGCGAGCTGGAGATCGAGGACCTGCTCGGCCGCGAGCCGGTGACGCCGGACGCATCGCTTCTGCTTCGCCTGGTGCACGACAAGGTGGTGCTCATCACCGGCGCCGGGGGCAGCATCGGCAGCGAACTCTGCCGCCAGATCGCCGCCTGCCGACCCCACACCTTGCTGCTGGTGGAGAACTCCGAATTCGCGCTCTACCAGATCCACCACGAGCTCACCGCGCTGGTGGGCAGCCAGACCGATCCGCTGGATGGTGAAGAAGGTGATGTGGATGCGCCCATGGCCGTCACGCTCGTGCCACTGCTCGCCTCGGTGCAGGACGAAGAGCGCATGACCCAGATCATGCAGACCTGGCGACCGCACGCGGTGTACCACGCCGCCGCTTACAAACACGTCCCGCTGGTGGAGCACAACCCGACCCAGGGACTGCGCAACAACGTGTGGGGCACGCTGGTCTGCGCGCGCAGTGCACAAGCCGCCGGCGTGGGCCACTTTGTGCTGATCAGCACCGACAAAGCCGTGCGCCCCACCAACATCATGGGTGCGAGCAAACGCATGGCCGAGCTGGTGCTGCAGGCACTCGCAGCAGAGCCGGGCCCCACCACGTTCTCGATGGTGCGCTTTGGCAATGTGCTGGGATCCAGCGGCTCGGTGGTTCCGCTGTTCCGCCAACAGATCAAGGACGGCGGGCCGATCACGCTCACCCACCCGGACATCACCCGCTATTTCATGACCATTCCCGAAGCCGCCCAACTGGTGATCCAGGCCGGCGCCATGGCGCAGGGAGGCGACGTGTTCGTGCTCGACATGGGGCAGCCGGTGCGCATCATGGATCTGGCGCAGCGCATGGTGGAGCTCTCGGGCTTGCAGGTGAAGACCGCCCTCAACCCCACTGGCGACATCGAGATCCAGACCACGGGTTTGCGCCCGGGTGAAAAGCTGTATGAGGAACTGTTGATTGGCGACGATCCGCAGCCCACGCAGCACCCGCGCATCCTGCGCGCACGGGAAGAATTTCAACCCTGGAGCGCGTTTCAGCTCACCCTGGAGGCGCTGAGCACAGCACTCACCGCGCAGGACATTTCCGCTGCGAGGACCTTGCTTCAGCGCTGCGTACGGGGCTACCTACCCACGGGGGACGTGGTGGACTGGGTGCATGTGGCTGAGCGTGGCGTCAACGAATCCGCCAGCTCGCAGCTGTCGCGTTGAGCAAAAAAAAGCCACCTTGCGGTGGCTTTTGAAAGTCCTTGAAGGGACGTCGTTGGGAGACCGGTTTCAAACGCGCTGAGCGACGTATTGGGTTTGCCGAACCTTTTCTTTGACGTGTTGTGACAGCAACGCACTCGATTGTGCTGTGCAGCGAACGGTTCCACCATCCCCAACCTGTGGGATCGGGTGGATTTTTGAGTACCAAAGATGCACTGCCGTTAGGTAATTTTCACCACTTCGGGATGTTGGCAACTTGGGCGAGGCACAGGTTGCGCTCACAGCGGCAAGCGCACGACAAACTTGGCGCCGCCGCCGGGTCGGTCTTCGCAGTGAACCCGACCGCCGTGGCGTTCAACGATGGTCTTGACCAGCGACAACCCCAAGCCCACGCCGCCTTCGCGCTCGCTGGCGCCCGGCAGGCGGTAGAAGGCCTCGAAGATGCGCTCGCGCTGGTCGGCCGGCACGCCCGGGCCCCGGTCTTCCACCCACAGCACAGCAGCGCGCTGGTGGGCCACTTGTTCGATCGACAAGCTCAGGCGCACATCGGGTTCTGCGCCATCCAGCGTCGTCGAAGCCGTGTTGTGGCCGTAGCGGCGGGCGTTTTCCAGCAGGTTGCGCAGCACGCGCCGGAGCAGTTTGGCGTGGCCCTGCACCAGCGCGGGCGAGGCGCCCGGCGCGATGTCCAGGTCGGCACCGGCGCGCGCGCACTCTTCAGCGGCCAGTCCCACCAGGTCCACCTCTTCGGTCGGGCCGAGCGCCGAGGCATCGCTGGCGTCGCGCAAGTCAAGCCGGCTGGCCAGCAGGATCTCGTCGATCAACTGGTCGAGTTCATCGATGCTGCGCGCCATCTCGCTGCGCTGCTGTGCGCTCACACTGTTCCCCCCCAGCAGTTCGAGCCCCATGCGGATGCGCGCCAGGGGTGAACGCAGTTCGTGCGAGGCGTTGGCCAACAACGACTTGTGCGACTTCACCAGCGTCTGCACCCGCTCGGCCGCAGCGTTGAAACGTTCGGCGAGAAACGCCACTTCGTCCTGACCTTGCACGGGCAGGCGCGTGGACAGATCGCCATCGCCCCAGCGTTCCACGCCCTTCTGCAGGCCCTCCAGCCGCTTGGTGAGGCGGCGCACGATGGGATAGGCACCCAGCGCAACGGCCAGCGCCACAAAACCCAGCAGCCACGCAAACCCGGTGGGTGTCTGCAGCCATTCAGGTGCACGGCGACCGGGGTTGTTCACACCTTCTGGCCGGTTCGGACGCGGCAGCAGCACAAACAGCTTCTGCCCGTCTTTCATGATCACTTCAAATTCCCAGCCCCCGCCCGGAATGCGCACCGCGCGCGCGGGCGCCTCACCGATCACTTCACGGCTGGCATCGCGAACCACGATCGTGCGCGTCACGCGCGCATCGCGCTCGGCCCGGTCGTTGTCCAGCGCCTGCTGCCACAACCAACCCGCAGCGAGCGTCAGCACCGTCACCACCGCCACCACCGCGAGCCAGATGCGCAGGTAGAGCTTGGAGCCGAAGAAAGCCTTCATGGCGAAGCGGCGGAGCGTGGGGGCAAAGACGGGCCGGCCGCCGGGCCGCTCCCAAGGCAGGCCCAGCCCCCTCGGGGGGCAGCGACCCGCGAAGCGGCGGAGCGTGGGGGCAACGTTTTCAATCTTGCTGCTTCGCGAAGACGTACCCCACACCGCGCACGGTGAGGATGCGTTTGGGGTCCTTGCTGTCGGCTTCAATCGCATTGCGGATGCGGCCGATGTGCACGTCGATCGAGCGGTCGAAAGCCTCGAGTTCGCGCCCGCGCACCGCCTCCATGATCTGGTCGCGCGTGAGCACGCGCCCGGCGCGCTCGGCCATCGCCACCAGCAGGTCGAACTGGTACGAGGTGAGTTCACACGCCCGATGTCCAGCGAGCCGAAGCGCATCACCGGCGTGCTGCGCGACACGCTGGCGCTGCCGGTCTCGCCACGGCGGCGCAGCACGGCGCGCACGCGGGCCAGCAGCTCGCGCGGCTCGAAGGGTTTCGGCAAGTAATCGTCAGCGCCGAGTTCCAGACCAATGATGCGGTCCATGGGATCGCCCTTGGCGGTGAGCATGAGCACCGGCACACGGGCCACGTCGCCCTGCAGCGCGCGGATGCGCCGGCACACCTCCAGGCCGTCGATGCCCGGCATCATCAGGTCAAGGATCACCAGCTCGGGCTGGATGAGCTGCAACTGCTCCAGGCCTGCTTCGCCATCGGCGGCGTGCGTCACCTCAAAGCCCGATTGGCCGAGGTACTCGACAACCATCTTGGCCAGACGGGCGTCGTCTTCAATCATCAGCAACTGGGATGTCATGGGTGTGTTGTGGCGTCGGGTGACAGGAACAGGTGAGGGTGCGGGCGGGGTGTGAACATGGGTTGTGGTGGGCGTAAAGAAACGTGAACGCTGAGCCCGTTCACGTGCGCTGGCCCACCGGCGCCACACGCGAAGCGAGCCAGACCAGCAGCAGCACCGGCACGCCCAGGCACGCCGTGGCGGTGAAGAAGGTGGGGTAGTCGTAGGCGTCGACGAACGCGCCCGAGTAACCCGCGAGCCACTTGGGTGCCAGCAGCATCATGGAGCTGAACAGCGCGTACTGCGTGGCCGAGTAGCTCACGTTGGTCAGGCCGGATAGATAGGCGATGAAGGCGGCCGATGCCACGCCCGAGCTCAGGTTGTCTGCCGAGATGATCAACACCAGCGCGGTCACGTCGTGGCCATGCCCGGCCAGCCAGGCAAACAGCAGGTTGCTGGCCGCCGACAAGACGGCACCCAGCATGAGCACGCGCATGACACCCAGCTTGAGCGAGAGCGCACCGCCAATGAACGCACCCACCAGCGTCATGATCACACCGAACACCTTGGTGACCGCCGCCACCTCGTCCTTGGTGTAGCCCATGTCGACATAAAACGGATTGGCCATGATGCCCATGACCACGTCGCTGATGCGGTACACGCCGATGAGCGCCAGGATCAGCACCGCCTGCTTGCCATAGCGCTTCAGGAAGTCGGCAAACGGCTCCACCAGAGCGCTGCGCAGCCACTCGACGGCGTTCTTCGAGGGTGGCAACACCACATGCGCCGGCTCACGCGAGAACAGCACGGTGAACACGCCCACCAGCATGCTCGCAGCCATCACCAGATAGGCTGTGGTCCACGCGGCCTGTTGGTACAGCACGCCCGGCGCAGCGCCGGCCACAGCCGCCACCGGCGCCACCTCGGCGCGCGCCGCGATCCACAACACACCTGCACCGGCCCAGATCATCGCCAGGCGGTAGCCGGTCTGGTAGGTGGCGGCCAGCGCTCCCTGGTGGCGTGCGTCTGCCGACTCGATGCGAAACGCATCCAGCGCAATGTCTTGCGTGGCCGACGCGAACGCCACGGCGAGTGCGCACCACACGACCATGGTCAGGCCGGTGCGTGGATCGGACAGCGCCATGCCCACCAGCGAGGCCATGATGAGGAACTGCGAGAGCAGCAGCCAGCTGCGCCGCCGCCCGAGCCAGCGCGTGAGGAACGGCAGCGGAAGGCGGTCCACCAGCGGTGCCCAGCACCACTTGAACGCGTAGGCCAGGCCCACCCAGCTCAGGTAGCCGATGGTCGTTCGGTCCAGACCGGCCTCGCGCAGCCGAAAGCTCAAGGTGCCCAGCACCAGCAGCAAGGGCAAGCCGGCCGAGAAACCGAGCGCGAACATGCGCAGGCTCGCAGGCTCCAGGTACACGCGCAGGGTGTCGCCCCAGGTCGGGGAGGGCTGCGGCATCGGCTCGGCGGTCGAATCGCGGATCACGGGGGTGGGTGGAGACATCGGCACGCCGTTGAGAAGGTAGGGTTCGGTGGGGTGGGCACACCCCCATCGCTTTGACTATTATTCACGCATGGTGCGACTCGAAGTCGCCACATAGTCGTCTTCATGACGACATTAACGATAGCCTGTTTCTCCTATGGGAGACGCGGGAAACGCCCCCTCAAAAGGGCGAATTTGTGCAGCCGAAAGGCGC
>LNFM01004949.1_pt1 | contig 23787 bp, 19 predicted proteins | sample 596031 | NCBI WGS metagenome assembly LNFM01 (sample SAMN04254537, study PRJNA301005) | activated carbon metagenome | isolation source: dual media filters at the Ann Arbor, Michigan drinking water treatment plant | place: USA: Ann Arbor | reverse complement strand
GAGCCCATGCCACATGATCAGCGGCTCACCCCCCGGCCGTCCCCACTCCATGTAATGGACCTCCCGGCCAAGAGCCTTGACATAGCGCGAGCGGGGCTGGCCTGCTTGCGTGTCGTGACCGGTCGGGCTCGTCATGGGGGTCTCCGTCGCGTGAAGGGCACGAAAGTCTCACACGCCATCCCGCATGCTGCCAAGACGCGGCTGCGATGGCACGAGACCGAGACAGGGAGAGACTGCGCATGCCATACGCGTTCCGGCCGGATCTGAGGGGACGCCTCGCCGGCAACATCGGCGCGTTCGAGCGGCGCCCCATCGAGGATCCCGAGCTGCGGCGCGCGGGTGTCGCCATCGTCGTCGTGAAGAGCGACACGGGCGACGAGGCGTGCATACTGCTTACGAAGCGGCCCGAGAGCCTGCGGCGCCATGCCGGCCAGTGGGCGTTGCCGGGCGGGCGCCTTGACGACGGCGAGACGCCGGAGCAGGCCGCGCTCCGGGAGTTGCACGAGGAGTTGCGCCTCGAACTGCAGCCGGACGCCATACTTGGCATCCTCGACGACTATCCCACCCGATCGGGCTTCCGCATCACACCTGTTGTCGTCTGGGGCGGCGTGGTGAAGCACATCGACCCCGATCCCGTCGAGGTCGCTTTTGCGGTCCGCATTCCCTTCAGCCAGCTCGATAGCCCGAACATTCCGCGCCTCAGGCCGACGGAGGAGGGCAAGCCTCCCGTGCTCTCGGCGCCGCTGCCGATCATGGGCAGCGAGGTGTTCGCGCCGACCGCCGCCATGCTCTACCAATTCCGCGAGGTCGCGATGCGCGGGCTGGCGACGCGCGTCGCCCATTTCGATCAGCCGCGCTTTGCGTGGAAGTGAGAGGCCATGCAAGAGATCAAGCTTGATGTCGTCGGTGAGGATCTATCCGTCGATCTGGCCCCGTGGGGTCGCATTCACGTGCGCAACAAGCGCCCGGCAGGCGTCGAGCGGTTCGCGGCCGACAAGGTGGTCATCTTCCAGCACGGCGCCACCTATGGCGGCGAGGCCTTCGACCTGCCCTTCGGCGGCATGTCGTGGATGGACTATGTAGCCGCCCGCGGCTTCGATTGCTACTACCTCGACCTTCCAGGATATGGTCGTTCGCAGCGCCCGCCCCAGATGGACGAGCCAGCCGACCGCAGTCCGCCCTTCATGCGTACCCCCGACGCCGCCGGCTGCCTCGGTGCCGTGGTCGACTTCGTCCGCGCCCGCCGCGGTGTCGGGAAAGTCTGCCTCGTCGGCTGGTCTTGGGGTACGGCGATCACCAGCTTCTACACGGCCGGCCACAACGACGCCGTCGAGCGCCTGACGCTCTACGCGCCCGTCTGGGATCGGTCGGGCTCGAGCCCATCCGCGATCCATGTCGAAGGCAAGGTCGGCGCCTATCGCACCGTTGATCGAGAAGCCACGCTCAAGCGCCGCCTCGGCGGCCTCGATGACCGGCAGAAGGTCAACATCATCCCGGCCGGTTGGTTCGACCAATGGTGGAAGGCTGTCTCTGCAACCGATCCCAAAGGCGGCGGCAAGACCGTCCGCGCCCCGAACGGCGTCGTGCTCGATGGCATCGAGTATTGGAGCGCCGGTAAGCCTTTGTATGATCCTGCGCGCATCACCGTGCCATTGCTTGTCGTGGTCGGCGAATGGGACCACGATACGCCCCGCTCCATGGCCGAGACCGTGTTTCCACTCTTCACCAAGGCTCCCTGGAAGCGCCTCTCCGTCCTTGGCGGCGGCACTCACGCCATGCTGATGGAGCGCAACCGCATTCTCCTGTTCCGCAGCGTCCAGCAGTTCCTCGAGGAGCCGCCGCCGGGGCCGGAGGTCTTGGCCTAGGCAGGCCGACGTCCCTATTGTCCTATTCACAACACCCCGCGGATGCGGAAAGCTCTCCAAAGCGGCTACCGCCAAGCACACACGTCAGGAATCTGATCGCCATGTCCAAACCCCGCATCGTCATCGTCGGCGCCGGCGCCGTGGGCGGCTATATCGGCGCGCACATGACCCATGCCGGCCACGACGTCACCATGGTCGACCCCTGGCCCGAGCACGTCCGGACGATGCGCACCAAAGGCCTCTCCATCTCGGGAATGAGCCCTGCGGAAAGCCTCACCGTGAAGATGCAGGCGAAGCACCTCACGGAGCTGCAGGACCTCGTCAAGGAGCGCGCGATCGACATCGCCATCGTTGCCGTGAAGTCCTACGACACCATCTGGGCGACCCACATGATCGCCCAGTATCTGGCGCCACTCGGCTACGTCGTCTCCGCCCAGAACTGCGTCAACGAGGAGCGCATCGCCAGCGTCGTAGGCTGGGGCAAGACGGTTGGCTGCATGGTCGGCAACAACTTCGCCGTCGAGCTTTACGAGCCGGGCGCTATCCGGCGCACCATGCCGAAGGACGGCAAAATCGCGACCCTCGAAGCCGGCGAGGTGCACGGACGCATTACGCCGCGTATCGAGCAGCTTGCCGAGATACTGTCATCGGTCGACAAGGCCCGCGCGACCACCAACCTCTGGGGCGTCCGCTGGTCCAAGCTCTGCGTCAACGGCATGCGCAACGGCGTTTCGGCTGCGACCGGCCTCGGCGGCAACGCCCGCGACCGCCACGACCGTATCCGGCGCGTTGTGGTCAAGCTCGCCGGCGAGGCGGTCAAGGTCGGCCGCGCCATGGGCCTCGACCTCGAGCCCATCGCCAAGATCGATCCCGATCTCTGGGTGCGTGCCACAGATAACGACGCCGCTGCCGTCAAGGAGCTCGACGAACTCATCCTCGCCGGCACCTCGGGCGCCGCGCGCAGCGACCTCCAGCGCCCGTCCATGGCCCAGGATATCGCCAAGGGCCGCCGCACCGAGATCGACTACATGAACGGCTACATCGCCGAGAAGGGCCAGGCGGCCGGTGTCCCCGCGCCGACCCACGCGGCCCTCACGCGCATCGTCCGAGACGTCGAGCGCGGCCGTCTCGAGGCGAAGCCGGAGAACCTGTTCAGCCTGACGAACTAGCCTGTCTCGGCTGAAGCATCTCGACGAGGTGCTGGCGCACCGCGAGCCTCCTGTTGGCCACGGCGCTGTCGCGATTCCGCAAGGGAATCATCGTGCTCGCAGCCTTGTGCGTAGACGTTGCGCTCCGGTGCGTATGCCGCTGTCACATTTCGGCGACGACAATACCCCCTGAAGCCCCGATGCAACAGGCGCCGGCACGTCGGCAGCACGTGCTAGGCGAGAAACACATAACAGATTGAAAAACAAAAGAATATTTGCCAAGGCGCCGGCTGCGATGCCGGCGCCGGGTGTTGCTCGGCGGCCGATCCGCACCCGGTTGCCCACAAATCGCCAATTGAATGCCTTAAGAATCCGTTGACTCCCATACAAACCCATGAGATCCCATGAATGCCCGTCCGCACCGGGCCAAGGGACGCGGGCAGCGGCGCTAGGCACCGAAAGAGGGACGGGGCCTGTGCGACCGCCCGCTCCCGGCCGGCGCGGACAGGCACAGTGCAGGGGTTCGTCGGGCGCCGGGGGACGTCCGGCGAGCCCCATTTAGTCCAAGGCGGCGAGTTCGAGTTGGAAAGGTGTTGAGGCCGTGTCGGCCCATGTCAGCCCCGCGCTAGGTCAGTTGTGTCGAGAGGTGCTCCGGCGTTTCCGGAGCGCGTTCAACGAGGCTTGACGCAAAGGGATGGACCGCTTTGTCTCGACATTCACGAACAAGATCGACGCCAAAGGGCGGCTCTCGATCCCGGCGTCGTTCCGCGCCGTCCTCGAGCGCGACCGCTACACCGGCGCGGCAGGTCCCGGCCTCTATTGCTACCCCTCGCTCGACGCTCCGGCCCTCGATGCAGGCGGCGAGAGGCTTGCACAGAAAATCGATGGGCTTCTCGGTGGCTTGCCGGATTATTCGGACGAGCGGGACGAACTCGCTGTCGCGCTCTATGGTGAGGCACAGTTCATCGCCATCGACGCGGACGGCCGTATCGTGCTTCCGAAAGAGCTACGCGCCCGGGTCGGGCTTACCGAAGGTATCGCCGAGGTCGCTTTTGTCGGCTTGGGCGACAAGTTCCAGCTCTGGTCGCCGGAGCGCTTCGAAGAGCGTCGCGCCAGAGCCCGCGAGAAGGTCCGCCAGCACCGACAGTTGCTTGGCGCGGGGCGTGGTCCACCGCCGGGGTCCGCTGGCGACGGCGGCGGAGAGCGGGAATGACGGCGGAGCCGGAGGCCGCTTCGGGCGATAGCGCCCCAGTCGCGGCGTTGCGCCATATTCCCGTTCTGCTCGACGAGGTCCTACAGCATTTGGCGCCGTCCGCGGGGTCGCGCATCGTTGACGGCACCTTTGGCGCGGGCGGCTACACGGGCGCCCTGCTCGCGGCAGCGCCCGATGTGCGAGTTCTCGCCATCGAGCGCGATCCAGACGCCCTGGCCGCTGGACAGCCACTCGTTGCCCAAGTCGGCGGCCGTCTGACGCTCGTCGCCGGTCGCTTCGGCGATTTGGCCGACATCGCCAGCGCCAACGCATTCTTGCCGGTCGACGGCGTCGTCCTCGACGTCGGCGTCTCGTCGATGCAGCTCGATCAGGCCGCACGCGGCTTCTCGTTCATGGCGGACGGCCCGCTCGACATGCGCATGGAGCGCGACGGGTCGAGCGCCGCAACCCTCGTCAACGAGAGCGATGAGGCAGATCTCGCCAACCTGATCTTCGCCTTCGGCGAGGAGCGCCAGTCCCGCCGCGTTGCCCGCGCCATTGTCCGCGCGCGCGGTGTAAAACCGATCGAGACCACCCGCGAGCTGGCGGCCGTCGTCGAGCGCGCGCTGGGCCGACGCCACGACGACGATCGACACCCGGCCACCCGCACGTTCCAGGCGCTCCGCATCGCCGTCAACGACGAGCTTGGAGAGCTTGCCCGTGGCCTCGCTGCCGCCGAGCAGATACTGGCGCCCGGCGGCTGCCTCGTCGTCGTCACGTTCCATTCTCTCGAGGACCGTATCGTAAAGCGCTTTCTGGCCCGTCGCTCCGGCCGCCTCGGCACCGGTTCGCGCCACGGCCCGCCGATGACGGGAGGCGAGCGCGCACCGAGTTTCCAACTCGTTAACCATCGACCTGTTACCCCTTCAGATGCCGAGCAAGGCGCGAATCCGCGTGCGCGCTCAGCCAAGCTGCGGGCGGCGATCCGCGCCGAGGCACCCGCCTGGGAGGCCGAAAGCGCGGCCGAGCTCGGTCTGCCGACGGCTCCCCTGCCGGAGCGCCGCCGGTCGTGACGTCACGCTTCACGGAGGTCACGCGTCATGGGCCGATTTCTTGCCATTGTCGCCAGTCTGATGACGGTGGCCTCGGCTGTGGCGCTGTACGCGCTGAAGCATGACACCCGCCGCCTCGAAGCCGAGGTGCAAGCGACCGAGCGCGCCATCGAAAAGGCCCAGAGCGACATCGCCGCTCTGAAAGCCGAACGCGCTTGGCTCGGCCGCCCTGAGCGCATTGACAACCTCGCCCGCGAGCAGGGCCTCGCCCCGATCCGCCCCGAGCAGTATGGTCGTATCGGGGCCGCCCCGTGACGGTCGCGGCGACACGCCGAACCACGGCCTCGATTCGCCTGCGCATGCTGGCGGTTGCCGGAGGACTGGCGTTCGCGACGCTCGCCGTGACTGCCCAACTGGTACGGCTCGGGACGGCGAGTCTCGGCGAGACCCGGAGCGCGTCGGCCGAGCCCGTTTCGCGGATCTTCTCGCGTCCCGACATCGTCGATCGCAACGGCCGCGTCGTTGCGACCGACGTCGCCTCGAGTTCGTTGTTCGCCGATCCGGCTCTCGTTCTCGACCGCGACGAGGTCGCCGAGCAGCTGGCCCGTACCCTTGCCGGCCTCGATGCCAACGAGTTGCGCACGCAGCTCGCCGACCGCACGCGGCGCTTCGTGTGGATTCGCCGCGGCCTTGCGCCCGTCGAGGCGCAGCGCGTTCACGATCTCGGTCTCCCCGGCCTCGCGTTTCGGCGTGAGCCCAAGCGCGTCTATCCGTCGGGCGCGCTTCTCGGGCACATCATCGGTCAGGTCGATCCGGACAATCGCGGCACTACCGGCATCGAACGCCACATCGACGATGCCGGCGGCGTCGAGGCTGTGCATGGCGCGGTATCATCGGATGCCCGTCCCGTGCGCCTCTCCATCGATCTCGGCGTACAGCACGCCGTCGCCAACGAGCTGGCTGCCGCAGCCGACCGCTATCGTGCGTCGGGCGCCGCGGGGCTCGTTTTGGATGCAGCGACTGGCGAGATCGTTTCGGCCGCGTCCTGGCCGCCGATCGACCCCACCGTCCCCGGCGCTCATCTCGATCCGGCGAGCCCGGATCGCTTGCAGGGCGGTGTCTACGAGCTCGGCTCCATCTTCAAGGCACTGACCGTCGCGATGGCGCTCGACGACGGCCTCGCCACACTCGACAAAAGCTACGATGTCACCCGGCCGCTCGTCTTCGGCCGCCACCAGATCCGCGACCTCCATCCCGTGGGACGGCCGCTGACGGTGCGCGACATCTTCATCCACTCGTCCAACGTCGGCGCGGCCATGCTGGCGATGGAAGCAGGCAACTCACGCCAGCTCGTCTTCCTCGCACGCATGGGCCTGACCGAGCCTATCCGAACCGAGGTCGGACCGGTGGCGCCTCCACTCCTTCCGCAGCGCTGGGGCGACGTCGAGACGGCGACCATCGGATTCGGACATGGCCTTGCCGTCGCCCCCCTCCAGTTCGCAGCCGTCATGGCGTCGCTGGTCAACGGTGGCCACCGCGTCGCGCCTACCTACCTCGCGCGCACGGCCCAGCCACCGCCGACGGTCGAAGGCATTCTCCGCCCCGAGACCAGCGCCGCCATGCGGGAGTTGATGCGCCTGAACGTCACGATGGCTCACGGCACGGGGCGACGCGCCGAGGCTCCTGGATACCGTGTCGGTGGCAAGACCGGCACAGCCGAGATGCCCGGCAAGGGCGGCTATCAGGCGAAGTCGGTCATCTCGTCGTTCATCGGCGCCATGCCGATGGATCAGCCGCGTTATGTGCTGCTCGTCTCCTTGTTCGAGCCGCAGCCGGAGGACGCCGCGAAGGGCGGTATCACCGCGGGGCTCAATGCGGCGCCGGTGACGGCGGCGATCGTGGCCCGCATCGCGCCGATCCTCGGCGTGCTGCCGCGCAAAATGGCGGGGGCGCCCTGAAATTTGGCGGGCACATCCCCGGCACGAGGCGCCCGTTTGACGCTTCGTGCCGCGACTCATATTAGGATCGTTGCGCCGGTGAGGAGCTACAACCCACCGAGGTTTGAAATTGACGCGTGGATCGGGGGGACGGCGTGCACCTTTCTGCTCTGATCGGCTTGGAGGTTACCCGCGAAGGGACGGCGTTCGACCCGGACGTGCAAGGCCTGACCGCCGATAGCCGAGCGGTGAAGCCCGGCTGGCTTTTTGCAGCGATGGCAGGCAGTCGCACCGACGGCAGCCGCTTCGTGGCCGACGCTGTCGCCAAGGGCGCTGTCGCCATCCTGCTCGGCGAGGGCATCCCTGCGAATGTCCCTCCCGGAATTGCCGTCCTGCGTGCCCGAGAGCCGCGCCGGGCATTGACACTGATGGCCGCCCGCTTCTACCCGCGGCAACCCGCGACCATCGTTGCCGTCACCGGAACCAACGGCAAGACCTCCATCGCCGAATTCACCCGCCAGATCTTCGCCGCCTGCGGTCATTGCGCCGCCTCGCTCGGCACGATCGGCGTCGTGAAGCCGGACGGCGCCGTCTACGGCTCGCTCACCACGCCCGATCCGGTGACGCTTCACCGGACGCTGCAAGAGCTTGCCGACGAGGGCGTTACGCATCTCGCGCTCGAAGCTTCATCGCATGGCCTCGATCAGCATCGGCTCGACGGCGTGCGTATCACGGCCGCCGCCTTCAACAATCTCGGCCGCGACCATCTCGACTACCATCCGACGATGCAGGCCTATCTCGCCGCCAAGCTCCGTTTGTGGGAGCTGCTGCAGCCGGGCTCGCCAGCAGTGGTCAACACCGACGGTCCCGCCGCTGCCGAGGCCACTGCCGCCGCGAAGGCGCGCGGCCTGGACGTCATGACGGTGGGAAGCGCTGGCGAGGCCCTCCGCCTCGTCGAAGTTGAACGACGCGGCTTCCGCCAGCACCTGCGCATTGCGCGGGGCAATGAGTCCTGGGCCGTCGAGCTTCCGCTCATCGGCAGCTACCAGGCCGGCAACGCGCTCGTCGCCGTCGCCCTTGCCGTTGCTTGCGGCGAGCCGACAGCCCGTCTGATCAACGCGCTCGGCGACCTGCAGGGCGTCCCCGGTCGCCTCGAAGTCGTTGCCGAGGCCAAAGGCGGCATTGCCGTCGTCGACTACGCCCACAAGCCCGAGGCACTCGAGGCGGCGCTCGCCGCGCTTCGTCCGTTCGCGACTGGTAAGCTCGTCTGCATCGTCGGCTGCGGCGGCGACCGCGACCGCGGCAAGCGCTCGATCATGGGCCGGATCGCCGCCGAGCAGGCCGACGTCGCCATCATCACCGACGACAACCCCCGCTCCGAACACCCGGCCGCCATCCGCGCCGAGATTCTTGCCGGCGCGAGCGGCGCCCGCGAGATCGGCGACCGGGCTGATGCGATCCGCGAGGGCGTGCGCCTGCTCGGCCCCGGCGATGTACTCCTCGTCGCGGGCAAGGGCCACGAGACCGGCCAGATCGTCGGCGATCAGGTCCTGCCGTTCTCCGACCACGAGGAAATCATGAAGGCTGTCGTGGAGCTTCGCGCATGACGCGCCCATTGTGGACCCTCGCCGAGATCGTGGCAGCAACGGGCGGAAAGCTCGATCTCCCGCACAAAAAGACGGGCGGTCCGGAGGGTGTCCCTCCGGCGGAGCGCGAGGCTGGCCTCGCTCGCGCCGTAGGCGCGACGATTGCCGGCATCTCCATCGATACCCGGACCCTCGAGCCGGGCGACCTGTTCGTGCCGCTGACCGACGCCCGAGACGGTCACGAGTTCGTTCCTCAGGCTTTCGCAAAAGGCGCCATCGCCGCGCTGGTGCGCCAGGGCTACGAGCGCACGCCCGGCGACGGCATGCTCATCTGCGTCGACGACCCGCTTCGCGCCCTCGAGCGCATCGGCATCGCCGCCCGCACGCGCCTCTGCGACACCGCCCGCGTCGTCGCTGTCACTGGCTCGGCCGGCAAGACGGGCACCAAGGAAATGCTGCGCGCCTGTCTCAAGGTTTGCGCCTCGTCGCCCGACAAGGTCCACGCCCCCGAAAAATCGTTCAACAACCATTGGGGCGTGCCACTGACCCTCGCCCGCATGCCGGCGGACGCCGAGTACGCCGTCTTCGAGATCGGCATGAACCATGCGGGCGAGATCAGTCCACTCACGCGAATGGTGCGCCCACACATCGCCATCGTCACCAACGTGCTTCCCGTTCACGTCGGAAATTTCCCCGATGGCGAGATCGGCGTCGCCAACGCAAAAGCCGAGATCTTCGAGGGGCTGACGGCGCCACGGGAAGTGCCAGCCCAAGGCACCAGAAATCCACCCGGATTCGGTACGGCGCCGAATGGCGTCGCCATCATCCTCCGCGATAGCCCGCATTACGAGCGGTTGCGTGCGGCGGCCCTTAGCCACGGTGCTGCGATCCTCACGTTCGGCCGGGATCAGGTTTCGGACGCAGTATTGGTCGGTTGTGAAGCGCATCCCGGCGAAGGCGCCGAGCCGATTTCGATGATCGCAGCGCATCTCGCTGACACCGACGAAGGCTTCGTGGTCGAGTACGAGCTGGGGATGCCGGGTGCGCATATCGCAGCGAATTCGTTGGCTGTCGTGCTCGCGCTTAGGCAGTTGCGTTGCCTGAAACCTGCTGCTTTGCGCCCCTTGCAAGGGCTGCGACCGGCCAGCGGCCGCGGAGCGCGCCAGACGATCGGTGCGCGCGACCGAGCCATCCTCCTGCTCGACGAGAGCTACAATGCCAACCCGGCGTCGATGGCTGCAGCGCTCCAGAATCTGGCGGGCGTCCCGGAGTGCAGCCGACGCATCGCGATCCTCGGCGACATGCTCGAGCTGGGCGCCGAAGCCGTCCAGTACCACCTCGGCCTGAAGGACGCCGCAGCCCCTGCCGACCTCGTCCTCTGCTGCGGCCCCAACATGCGCTACCTCTCCGAGGCGCTTCCAGCCGACAAACGCGGGGCGTGGGCACCGACGTCGTCCGAGCTGATCCCCGCCGTCCTCGCCACAATCCGGCCGGGCGATGCCGTGATGGTCAAAGGCTCGCTAGGCTCCCGCATGGCGCCGATTGTGGAGGCCATCAAGATGCACTTTGCGGGCGGATGAAGCAGGTCTAGAAGTCATCGGCGCTTCGGGGAGCATCAGGCGCGGTCTGTTGGGCTCGTGTGGCGTCGCGCCTGAGTTGGCCAATGGCGCGGCAAGGCTCGTGACAACTAAGGCGCGATGAACGCCGCACTAGGCAATTGATGTCGAGAGTGGCCCTTATGTCGCGCCAAAGTCGGTAGAGGTTGCGGCCACCATGCGATTTTGGCGCGACGGGCCACTAGCACGAGAGGTGAGGGATGCTCTACGAGCTCGTCCAATTCAGCGACGTGTTCGGTCCGTTGAACGTGTTCCGTTACATCACGTTCCGCACCGGCGGCGCCATCATGACGGCGCTGTTGTTCGTCTTCCTGTTCGGCCCGGCGATCATCGATATGCTGCGCGTCAAGCAGGGCAAGGGGCAGCCGATCCGCGAGGACGGCCCGCAGTCCCACCTCGCGAAGCGCGGCACGCCCACCATGGGCGGCCTCATGATCCTTTCGGGCGTGCTCGTCTCGACGTTGCTCTGGGCCAACTGGCAGAGCCCCTACGTCTGGATCGTGCTCGGCGTCACGCTCTCCTACGGCGCTATCGGCTTTTACGACGACTATCTCAAGGTCACCAAGCAGACGGCCTCCGGCTTTGGCGGCAAGGCGCGGCTCGCGCTGGAGTTTCTCGTCGCTGGCTTGGCGGCATGGGCGATCATGAGCGTCGGCAAGCCGGGCTTTTCCGATGCGCTCACCTTGCCCTTCTTCAAGACCGTGATCATTCCCCTCGGATACGTGTTCATTCTGCTCGGCATCCTGGTCATTGCCGGCGCCGGCAATGCCGTCAACCTGACTGACGGCCTCGACGGGCTCGCTATCGTGCCTGTCATGATCGCGGCTGCCACGTTCGGCCTCATCGCCTACCTCACGGGCCACGCCGTCATCTCGAAGTATCTGCAAATCCATTACGTTGCAGGTGCCGGCGAGCTGTCTGTCATCTGTGGCGCGCTGATCGGTGCCGGTCTCGGCTTCCTCTGGTTCAACGCGCCGCCCGCCATGATCTTCATGGGTGATACCGGCTCGCTGGCCTTGGGCGGTGCACTCGGCTCGATCGCCGTCGCCACCAAGCACGAGATCGTGCTCGCCATCGTCGGTGGCCTGTTCGTTCTGGAGACGCTGTCGGTCGTGATCCAGGTCGCCTCGTACAAGCTGACGGGCAAGCGCGTGTTCCGCATGGCGCCGCTGCATCATCACTTCGAGCAGAAGGGCTGGAAGGAACCCACCGTCGTCGTCCGATTCTGGATCATCTCCGTGGTCCTGGCGCTCGTCGGCCTCGCCACCCTTAAGCTGCGCTGACCCGCCGGTTGCTGTGTGGGCAACCGAAGGCGCACGCGCCGGTTGCTGTGTGGGCAACTGAAGGCGCTACGAAAGCCACGCCGGTTGCTGTGTGGGCAACTGAAGGCGCTACGAAAGCCACGCCGGCTGCTTTGTCGGCGACCGAAGGCGCACTAGAATGCCGCAATGATTCGCGCCACCACATTCGCCGGCAAGCGCGTCGCCGTCTTCGGGCTCGGCGGCTCGGGCCTCGCAACCGCGCAGTCGCTGCTCGCGGGCGGCGCGGACGTGGCCGCCTGGGACGATGGCGAGCGCTCGCGCGAGACCGCCGCCAAGGCTGGCGTCCCTCTCGTCGATCTCAAATCGGCCGATTGGTCCACCTTCGCATCCCTCGTGCTCGCGCCGGGCGTACCTTTGACGCACCCCGAGCCGCATTGGACAGTGAAGGCCGCTCGCGCCGCCGGGGTCGAGATCATCGGCGACATCGAGATCTTCTGCCGTGAGCGCCGCGTGCACGCTCTTGGAAGTCACTTCATCGCGATCACCGGCACCAACGGCAAGTCCACCACGACGGCATTGATCGCGCATATCATGCGCACCGCCGGCATCGACGCTCAGATGGGCGGCAACATCGGCGTGCCGATCCTGTCGCTCGAGCCGGCGCTTTCCGTGGCGCCTTCGGTTGCCCACCAGCAACTGGCGCGAGTCCACGTTATTGAGATGTCGTCGTTCCAGATCGACCTGACGCCGAGTCTCGATCCCTCGATCGGCGTTCTGCTCAACATCTCAGCCGATCACCTCGATCGCCATGGCCCCTCCGACGATCCTGCGCTGGCCATGAAAAACTACGCCGCGATCAAGGCGCGGCTCGTCTTTTCGGCCGACAGTTCGGTGATCGGCATGGAAGACGGCTTCCCGCACGAGGGTGATTTGTGCGAGCCGATCTTTCATGCTCTCGAGCATTCGTCGCGGCTCGACATGGCGTTCGTCCGTGGCAAGGTCGGCTTTGCCGAGATGGTCTACTGCGAGGGACGACGACTCCGCCGCTTGCACGGCTTGCCGACCAATGGTGGCTACGAGGAGGTGCTGGTCGACCTCGACAAGGTGAGAACCCTCCGCGGATCGCACAACGCCGAGAATGCTGCAGCCGCATTCCTCGTGTGCGAGATGTTGGGCGTTCCGCATGACGAGATCGGCGCCGCCATCAAGACGTATCCGGGCCTCCCCCACCGCATGGAGCAGGTCGGCCGCGCCGGCAAAGTCGTGTTCGTCAACGATAGCAAGGCCACCAACGCCGACAGCACCGACAAGGCTTTGGCTTCCTGGGATCGCGACATCTACTGGATCGTCGGCGGCACCCCGAAGGAAGGCGGCATTCGTCCCCTCGATGCCTACTTCCCGCGCATCGCCAAAGCCTACCTGATCGGCAAGTCGAGCGACGACTTCGCCGCGACGCTCGACGGCAAGGTCGGCTACGAGCGTTGCGTCACCCTCGATGTCGCGCTCGCCAAGGCCACGGCCGATGCCGCGCAATGCGACGGCCCCGAGCCAGTCGTCCTGCTATCGCCCGCCTGCGCCAGCTACGACCAGTTCCGGTCCTTCGAGCACCGCGGCGACACCTTCCGCGCCCTCGTCCACGCCTTGCCGGAAGTGGTGCGATGAGGCAGCGCCGCGCGGACGCCTCGGGCCATCTCGACGATCTCGGCCGCGCGAATCCAAACTGCGGCCGCAGGCCCTTCCACCCATGAGGCTCGACCGCGCCGACAACAGCCTGTTCGCCGACTGGTGGTTCACCGTCGACCGGCAATTGCTGTCCGTGATCCTTGCGCTGATCGGAATCGGCTGCATTCTCTCTCTCGCCGCAAGTCCAGCTGTGGCGCTGAAGAAGGGCCTCGCACCGTTCCATTTCGCCGAGCGGCATTTCATCTTCGCAGGCTTGGGCGTGGCCACGATGTTGGCAGTGTCGGTGCTCTCGCCACGCCAGATCCGGCGTCTTTCGCTCGCGCTGCTCCTTGCCTCGATCGTCCTGATGGCCTGGGCGCTGCTCGTCGGTCCTGAGATCAAGGGCGCCCGGCGCTGGGTGCACCTCCTCGGCCACTCGTTCCAGCCCTCCGAGATCGGCAAGCCCGCGCTCGTCGTCCTGGTCGCGTGGCTTTTCGCCGAGGCAGCTGGGCGTGACGATGTCCCCGCCATGTCTCTGGCCGCAGGCTTCGGCCTCATCTTTTCCGGCCTACTTGTCGTCCAGCCGGACGTCGGTCAGACGCTGCTCGTCGCCAGCGTGTGGGGTGCCCTGTTCCTGATGTCCGGCCAGCCGTTGCGATGGGCGGTGGCACTCGTTCCACTGGGCGCTGCCGGCTTCGCAGGCGCCTACTTCGCCTTCGATCACGTCCGTCGCCGCGTCGATCGCTTCATTGATCCGGGCTCCGGCGACAACTATCAGATCGAGCGCGCCATCCAGTCATTCTCGGAAGGCGGTCTCATGGGGCGGGGGCCAGGCGAGGGCATCATCAAGTCGGTGCTCCCTGACGCGCATACCGATTTCATCTTCGCCGTCATCGGCGAGGAATACGGCATCCTGGCCTGCCTCGGACTGGTCGCCCTCTATGCTTATGTGGCCACGCGCGCCTTCCGGCACGCCTGGCGCGAGCCCGATGCGTTCGTGCGCCTAGCGATCGTGGGTCTGGCGTTGCTCATCGTGTTGCAGGCGTTGATCAACATGGGCGTTAACGTCGGGCTTCTGCCCGCCAAGGGCATGACGCTGCCGTTCATCTCTGCCGGTGGCTCGTCCACCCTCGCAACATCGCTGACTGCTGGCCTGCTGCTGGCGTTGATGCGCCGCCGCACGGATCTCGAGCATGTCAGAAAGCCACAACTTCGCCCGACGCATGCCGGCATCGTCGTCCGGTAGCGAGCAAGGATCGATAACGTGACCACACCAGAGGCTCAGGGGAGCGTTATGCTGGCAGCCGGCGGCACGGGCGGGCACCTGTTCCCCGCTTACGCGCTGGCCGAGGAGCTGGCACGCCGGGGCATCGCGGTCGACCTCATGACCGACATGCGCGGCGACCGTTACGGCACCGGATTCCCTGCGCGCAAGATCTATCAGGTGCCGGCCGCGACCATCGCCGGCTCCAATCCGCTCTCTGCTGCCAAAACCATCTTCACGCTTGCCAGGGGCGTCGGCGCAGCCCGCCGCATACTTTCCGAGGTGAGGCCCACCGCCGTCGTGGGTTTCGGTGGCTACCCGAGCTTTCCGCCGCTCGTCGCAGCGAGCCTGATGGGTTTGCCGACCGCTCTGCACGAGCAGAACGCCGTGCTCGGCCGCGCCAACCGCATGCTGGCCCGCCGCGTCACGGCCATAGCGACATCGTTCGAGACGGTGAAGCTGCTGGAAGGCGCAGCCGCCGCCAAGTCGAGATTCACCGGCAACCCGGTCCGCGACCTCGTCATCCAGCACGCCGCGACCCCATACTTGCCCTCCGCCCCGGGCCAGCCGTTCCACCTCCTCGTCTTCGGCGGCAGCCAGGGCGCGCGCTTTTTCTCCGAGACCGTGCCGCCCGCGCTCCGGCTGTTGCCCGAGCATCTGCAGGCCCGCCTCAGCGTCATGCAGCAGGCGCGCCCCGAGGACGAGGAGGCAGTTCGCCAAGCCTACCTCGGTGGCGAGAGCATTCCGACCATCGCGGCCGATGTCGCTCCGTTTTTCAAGAATTTGCCGGAGCTCATGGCGGCCTCGCACCTCGTCGTGGCGCGAGCCGGCGCATCCTCCGTCGCCGAGTTGGCGGTGCTGGGGCGCCCGTCGATCCTTGTGCCGCTGCCACATGCTCTTGACAACGATCAGCTGGCAAATGCAACTCGACTGGCCGAAGCAGGCGGCGCCGTGTGTCTCGAGCAAAGCACGATCACCCCGGAGCGGCTCGCAGCCGAGATCGCGCGGCTGATGGAGGACCCGGACGGCATGGCCGCGTCCGCGGAAGCGGCCAGACGGCAGGGGCGCCCGGATGCGGTGCAAAGGCTCGGCGATCTCGTCGTCGAGCTGATGGCGGGGGTAACGGCGAAGACGGTTTGAGAATGCCGCGGGGCTCGCGGCGCACGGTTTTCATACGAGGGGGACGACACGATGCAGATGCCCGGCGACCTTGGCCCAATCCATATCCTGGGGATCGGTGGCATCGGCATGAGCGCCATCGCCGAGATACTGCGTGCCAAGGGCTACACCGTCCAGGGCACCGATCAGAAGGAAAGCGCTAACGTCACCCGCCTCCGCAGCAAGGGCATCAAGGTCTTCATCGGCCACGCTCCGTCGAACGTGGAAGGCGCCCGCTACGTGGTCATTTCCACGGCCGTGAAGGCCGGCAACCCCGAGCTTGAGGCCGCCCGCGCACGTGGCATCCCGATCATCCGCCGCGCCGAGATGCTGGCCGAGCTGATGCGCCTCTACGCGACCATCTCCGTCACCGGCACACATGGCAAGACCACCACCACCTCGCTCGTCGCCCATGTCCTGAAGGACACCGGCCTCGAGCCCACGGTTATCACCGGCGGCATCATCAACGACTGGGGCTCCAATGCCCGCCTGGGCGCCGGCCCGTGGATGGTGGTCGAGGCCGATGAATCCGATGGCACCTTCATCAAGATCCCGACCCAGATCGGCGTCGTCACCAACATCGACCCCGAGCACCTTGACTACTTCGGCTCCGTCGAGCGGATGCACCAGGACTACGAGACGTTCTTCCGGAACATCCCGTTCTACGGGCTCGCCGTCACCTGCATCGACCACCCGGTCGCTCGCGACATGATCGAGCGCCTGGGCCTGCGTCGCGATGGCCGCCGCCTCCTCACTTATGGTGTTTCTCCTGGGGCCGACTTGCGCCTGCTGGCAACCCGCATCGACGGCACGAGCACGGTCTTCGACGCCGAACTCAGCGCCCGGGTCGCTGGCGGCGCCCGCCGCATCGAGGGCTGGTCTGTCCCGATCCCGGGTGAGCACAATGCGCTCAATGCGCTCTCCGCCATTGCCGTCTGTGCCGAGACCGGGCTCTCGGACGAGGCAATCCGCGCTTCGCTCGCGCGCTTCACTGGCGTCAAGCGCCGCTTCCAGCCGACCGGCACATGGAACGGCATCACCATCTACGACGACTACGGCCACCACCCGGTCGAGATTGCCGCCGTGCTGAAGGCCGCCCGTGCCGGCGCCAAGGGTCGCGTCGTCGCCGTCGTCGAGCCGCACCGCTACAGCCGCGTCAAGGATCTCTTCAACGAGTTCGCGACGTGCCTCGTCGACGCCGACGCCGTTGTCGTTGCCCCGCTCTACTCGGCCGGTGAGGCGCCCGTCCCCGGCGTTGACCACAGGGCCCTGGCGGCGGCCATCGCCAAGGCCGGCCACGCCTCGGTCACTGCTGTCGACAGCGAGCGCGACATTGCACCCGCCATCCGCGCCGTCGCACGGTCAGGCGACATGGTGCTGTGCTTCGGCGCCGGCAACTCGACCGAATGGGCGCACGCGTTGCCCGAGTGGCTTGCCGATACGGCACCAAAGCTCGCGGGAGCGAGTGTGTGATGTCGGACCTTTTGCATGAGCTGGCACAGGCGCTGCCAGACCTGAAAGGGCGCCTGACTGCAGGCTCCCGCTTGGCGGAGATCACTTGGTTTCGCGTTGGCGGGCCGGCCGAGGTGTTGCTCACCCCCGCCGACGAGGCCGATCTTGCCTACGCTCTGGCGCGCATCCCGCGTGCGGTGCCGGTCTTCGCGCTGGGCCTCGGCTCCAATCTGCTCGTGCGCGATGGCGGCGTGAGCGGCGTCGTCGTGCGCCTCGGCCGCGGCTTCGGTCAAGTCGAGACGCTCGACGGCAATCGCCTGCGCGCCGGCACGGCCGTGCCCGACGTGAAGGTCGCCCGGGCGGCGGCCGATGCCGGCATCTCCGGCCTCGCTTTCTACCGCGGCATCCCTGGCTCGATCGGGGGCGCGCTCCGCATGAACGCCGGCGCCCACGGCCGCGAGACCAAGGATACGCTCGTCGCCGCCCGCGCCGTTGATCGTGCCGGCCGGGTCCACGTCCTCTCAAACGCCGACATGGGCTTCACCTACCGCCATTGCGCCGTTCCCGACGATTGGATCTTCACCGAGGCCACCTATGCCGGCGAGCCCGGCGACCCCGAGAAGATTCTCGCCGAGATGAACGAGGTCGCCGAGTACCGCGAGAAGAACCAGCCGATCAAGGAGCGCACCGGCGGCTCCACCTTCAAGAACCCACCCGGCCAAAGCGCCTGGAAGCTGGTCGATGCGGCCGGCATGCGCGGCTTTCGTGTCGGCGGTGCCAAGGTCTCCGAGATGCACTGCAACTTCCTGATCAACGACGCCGACGCGACGGCCGAGGACGTCGAGCGCCTCGGCGAGACCGTCCGCGCCCGCGTGAGGGCCACTCAGGGCGTCACCCTCGAGTGGGAGATCATACGGCTCGGCGAGCCACTGCCAGGACATGCAGCAGGCGAGGCCCTCGCCTTGGAGACGACCGCATGAGCATGCCCAGCCACACGCACGTCGCCGTCCTCATGGGCGGTTGGTCGGCCGAGCGCGAGGTCTCGCTGTCGTCCGGCAAGGACTGCGCCGCCGCGCTCGAGGGCGAAGGCTTCCGTGTCACCCGCATCGACGTCGACCGCAACCTCGCCGCCACGCTCGCCGAGCTGAAACCCGACGTCTGCTTCAACGCCCTGCATGGCCGCTGGGGCGAGGATGGCTGCGTCCAGGGGTTGCTCGAGGTGCTCGGTATCTCCTACACGCACTCGGGCGTGCTTGCCTCGTCCCTCGCCATGAACAAGGAGGCGACCAAGGAGATCGTCGCGCGCCACGGCGTGCCCATCGCCGAGGCCGTGCTCGTGCCACGCGACGACGCCGCCAGCGACCACGCCATGGAGCCGCCCTACGTCGCCAAGCCGGTCGCCGAAGGCTCGAGCGTCGGCGTCGTCATCGTCAAGGCCGGCGCCAACCGCCCGCCGGATGCCATCCGCCGCATCGCCACGACGCGCGAGGGCCTGATCATGGTCGAGCGCTACGTCGCCGGCCGCGAGCTCACCTGTGGCGTCATTCGCGGTGAGCCGACGGGCATCATCGACATCGTTGCCGCCGGTCACCTCGATTTTTACGATTACGAGGCCAAGTACGCCCCGGGCGGCTCGCGCCACATCTTGCCCGCCGACATCCCGGCCGATGTCGCCGACGCCGTGAGACGGTACACCCTCGCGGCCCATCGCGCCCTCGGCTGCCGTGGCGTCTCGCGCTCCGACTTCCGTTGGGACGCTGCGACCGGCCAACTCGCCTTCCTGGAGATCAACACCCAGCCGGGTATGACGCCGACCTCGCTCGTTCCCGAGCTGGCCCAGTACGCCGGCATGAGCTTTGGCCAACTCGTCCGCTGGCTCGTCGAGGACGCGTCCGTCGATCGTTGACGACCCCGGCGCGCACAAGCCGCTCTAAACGTAAAATTAACCGAACTCGTTAAGATTGTAACCCAATGGCCCGGTCCGCACCGTGCCCCCCGAGCGCCTGAGCTGATTTCTGGCTCGAGGTCGAACGGGCAGCTGCGGGCGGACCGAGGCCGATGGGTTTCGAGCATGCAAGCGAGAGGTCGCGAAAGATCGGGACAGTTCTGGTGGCGGGCGGCGGAGCCGATCCCGACCCGACCGGAGCCGCTTGCCGCGATCCACGACGTGACCGAGGCGCCGGACATAGCCGCGCCGATTGCCCCTTCACCTGATCCGTCGCGCCACCGTCGGCCCGCGTCCGCGCCGAGCGTGTCTCGCGAGGACGCCCGCTACTGGCCGCGCTCCTCTGATCTCGGTGCCGTTCGACCGGAGCAGGGCGGTGCGCAGCGTCGTCAACCGGCAGTGTTTCCGCCACACGGCGATGCTTCCTATGGTCGTGAGCACGAGGCTGCCGGCCACACCAAGCAACGGCCGGCGTTCCGCCAGCCCCAAAGCCGGCGCAGGACCATTCGTCGCCGTCATGCTGTTCTCGCCGCGGGCCTTGTCGGTGCGCTCCTCTATGCGGCTGTCACCGGCTTCGGACGTCACGTGCGCCACGTCGATTCGCTCACTCACGAGATCGACCGCCTGCTCATCGCGGCAGGGCTCGGCATCAACGAGATTTCGCTGTCTGGGCATCGCCACACGCTGGATCCCGACATCTTCCGCGCACTTGGCGCCGGTCACCAGACGCTTCTGTCGTTCGATGTTCGCGCGGCCCGCCAGCGGATCGAGGCCTTGCCATGGATCGAAAGCGCGACGCTCGCTCGCGTGTTCCCTGACAAGCTCAAGGTCGAGCTTCGCGAGCGTACGGCTGCCGCAGTCTGGCTTGACGGCGATCGCACCGCCCTGGTCGACGCCGAGGGCCGCGTGCTCTCCTATGTCGCCTCCTTCGTGCCCCCCGATCTGCCGCGCGTCGCCGGTCCGGGCGCACCCGAGGCAGCCGCTGAGCTGAGAGCGGCGCTGCAGCGCTTTCCGACCGTCGCCTCGCGGCTGCATGTGGCCCGCCGCATCGGCCAGCGCCGGTGGGACCTCGAGCTTGCCAACACTGCAACGATCCGTCTGGCCGCCGGTTCATCGGCTGCCTCGCTCGACCGCCTGATGCGGCTCGAGAAGGAGACGCGCTGGCTGGATCATCGTGGGCACGTCGTAGACCTGACGGTCCCGCGATCCATCGCCGTCTCCGCGCCTATTCCTCCCGCACGTCCGTTGTAGGGAGATCGCATGGCCATCTTTCATCAGTCCGCCAGCACGTCCGAGATCGTCGGTGCCCTCGACATCGGCACCTCCAAGATCTGCTGCGTCATCGCCGCGATCGACCGGGGCCAGCCAGTTCTACTGGGGCTCGGCCATCAGCGCGCGCGCGGCCTGAAGTCCGGCATGATCGTCGATGCCGACGAGGCCGAGCGCGCCGTCCGCTCTGCCGTCGCTCAGGCCGAGCGCATGGCAGGCATCTCGCTCGATAGCATCGTGGTCTCTGTCAGCTGCGGTCGTATTCGCTCGACCAGCTTCGTCGCGCGAGCCCCACTCGACGGTCCCGTCGTCCGCGAGACCGACATCGAGCGCATCCTGAGCGGCGGCGAGGCCTACCTCGATCGATCAGGCCGCACAGTCATCCAGTTGATGCGCTCCGACTGGCGCCTGGACAGTGCTGCGGGCATTGCCGATCCGCGCGGTCTGGCCGGCCGCGAGCTTGCGATCGATCTCACGGCCGTGACCGCCGACGACGGTCCGGTGCGCAATCTGCTGGGCATCATCGAGCGCAGCCACATGATAGCCGAGCGGCTGGTCGCAGCTCCCTATGCGAGCGCCATCGCGGTCACGACCGAGGACGAGCGCCGGCTGGGAACGCTGGTCGTCGAGATAGGGGCTGGCCTCACGTCGCTGGCGGGCTTCGTCGACGGCCGCCTCACCTACATCGACAGCGTGCCGGTCGGCGGCAACCATGTCACTTATGACATCGCCCGTGAACTCGTCACGACCGTCCCCGAGGCCGAGCGCATCAAGACGCTCTACGGCACCTTGGTCAAGGCGGCCTCGAACGAGAACGAGATCTTTGCCTATCCCGTCTCGGGCGAGGAGGACGGCGCCACCCATCAAGTTTCCAAGGCCTTCGTGCGCGAGGTGATCAAGCCACGGATCGACGGCCTAATTGATCTCGTTCTCGAGCGGCTCGCCGAATCCGGGATGGCCGATGCGCTTCGCCGCCGTGTCGTCCTGACGGGCGGCGCCAGTCAGATCCTCGGCCTCGACCAAGCCTGGAGCGAGGGTGTTGGCGCCATGACGCGGATCGGTCGGCCACAGCCGATCGGCCGCATGTCGGCCAGCATGTGCAGTCCCGCGCTCTCGACGGTGATCGGAATGGTCGCCTGTGCCGGCGATCCGGCCCTCGCGTCGGGAGCCATGGGTGCCTCCGAGCATGGCCGGCGCGAGCGCGGCTACGTCGATCGAATGCACCGATGGATACGCGAGAGCTTTTGAGTTCGCCCTGCGGGGCGCGAATGAAAGTCGGAGCGGGCGCAAAGCAGCAAGCGCTCGCCAGGATCGAAGGGGCCAGAATCGCATGAGCATCACTCACGAGACGTCGCAACTCATCGAGCTCAAGCCCCGCATCGTCGTCATCGGGGTCGGTGGCGCGGGCGGCAATGCGATCAACAATATGATCGCGTCCGGGTTGGCCGGCGTCGAGTACGTCGCGGCCAACACCGACGCTCAGGCGCTGGTCACCTCCAGTGCTGAGCGTCGCATCCAGCTCGGCGTCAATCTCACCGAGGGCCTGGGGGCCGGCTCCAAGCCCGAGATCGGCGAGGCCGCGGCCGAGGAGGCGATCGACGACATCCGCAGCCAGGTTGCAGGCGCCCACATGGTGTTCATCGCCGCAGGTATGGGCGGCGGCACCGGCACTGGAGCGGCAGCCGTCATTGCCAGGGCCGCACGCGACTTGGGCGTCCTGACCGTCGGCATCGTGACCAAGCCGTTTCAGTTCGAGGGCACCCGGCGGATGCGCACGGCAGAGGCCGGCATCGCCGAGTTGCGCAAGTACGTCGACACGCTCATCGTCATTCCGAACCAGAACCTGTTCCGCATCGCGACCGAGAAGACCACGTTCGCCGAAGCCTTCGTTCTTGCCGACCGGGTGCTCTATTCGGGCGTCGCCTGCATCGTCGATTTGATTGTCAAGGACGGGTTGATCAACCTCGATTTCGCTGACGTGCGCACCGTCATGAGCGGCATGGGTACAGCGATGATGGGCACTGGCGAAGCCACGGGCGAGCGCCGTGCCTACCGTGCCGCCGAGGAGGCGATCTCCAATCCGCTGCTCGACGAGGTGACGCTGAAGGGCGCCAAAGGCGTGCTGCTGTCGATCATTGGCGGCCGCAACATGACGCTCTACGAGGTCGACGAGGCCGCAAGCCGCGTCCGCGAGGAGGTGGACCCCGAGGCCAACATCATCGTCGGCGCCACGTTCGACGACCAACTCGGTGACAGCGTCCGCGTGGCCATCGTTGCCTCGGGCTTGAGTGGGGGCCAGCCGCCGCAGCGAGTGCCGACAGGCAACGCATACGACACGCGGCTGCCCCCGGCGCTCCCGCCGAGCGCTGCCGTCGGTGCGCCGTCGGTCTCGATGACACCGCCCCCGCATCCGGTCGATGCCGGCTCACTAGGCGGGCCGCGCGTTTCGCCGTCGTCCCCCATCCGTCCTATGCACGCTCCGGCGTATGGTCGCCCCTCCGGCCATCAGCCCGACTCTGCGGCCCAATCGCAACCGCCGCGCGAGTTGTGGCGAGGACCCGGCAACGTTGTGATCGAGGAAGCCGCTTCGTCACATGCGCTGCCCCATTTGAACCGGGTGTCGCAGTCGCCGCCGCCGCCCGTGGCTCCAGAGACATCGCCATTCGTCCCGTCGCCCCCGGAGGACGTGCGTCGACCAACGTCGCGGCGGGTACCGGACCTCGATGAGTTCCCGCCGGTCGGGCAGCGCGAATATCGTGCCAAGACCAGCTATCAGGGCGATGCGCCGCGCCACCGCGAACAAGCGGCGGCTCCTGTGCAGGCGCAGCCCGAGCCGCCTGTGCGCAGCGGCTTGCTGCACCGCATGATAGGGTCGGCCCGAAGGTCTATTCGTCAGTAGGCGACAATGCCGTCCGATGCGTCCTTGCGACTCGGGCTCAGGGGGCCATTTTATGCTTGCGAATCAAAATGCAATGTATCCTTCTCGTGTCGCAGCAATGCATGGTAACAGACCGTAAGAAACCGTGATTTGGCGGCTGCTTTGCAACTCCGTAGTGTCGTTCTCAGGAGACAGGCCGAATCGCCAGGAAGTGGTGGGGTCGATCCGAAAGGGTCGATCACTTCTCAAGCAAAAAATCGCGCGGCGGCATGTCTAGGGGGCGGCAGGAAGCAAGATCTGGGGATCGCTTCATTGCTGCAGGGGATCGAGGGACGGCGCACAATGTCGAAGCGATTCATCGGCGCTCGCCAGACGACGATTGCTCGTGAGGCAAGGGTCGAGGGGGCGGGGGTGCACAGTGGGGCTGCGGCTTCCATCACACTCCATCCGGCTCCGGCTGACGCAGGACTGAAGTTCCTGGTCACCAAGAAGGGACGGGTC
>LNFM01004948.1_pt1 | contig 23787 bp, 10 predicted proteins | sample 596031 | NCBI WGS metagenome assembly LNFM01 (sample SAMN04254537, study PRJNA301005) | activated carbon metagenome | isolation source: dual media filters at the Ann Arbor, Michigan drinking water treatment plant | place: USA: Ann Arbor | reverse complement strand
CGAGCACGAGGCCCTCCGCGTCGATCAGCACCCAGTTCTTGGTGACCTCCGCCGGCTTGATGGAGGTGGTTTGCCGAGTGAGCATCTGCTTCGTGGTTCCGAGTATCGGTCTGGCGCGCTCTATCGGTCGACAGGCCCGGAAAGTCAAGCGAAACCGGGGTTTTCGCGTGGCGGTACCGGGATACCGCCACCACCGGGAAGCGCAACACGGATCAAGCGGCGCCGCGCCAGGATGCCCCGCCACCACCGGAGACCGCCCGATGTTCAGCCACGCCACCCTCGGCACCAACGACTTCCCCCGCGCCATGGCCTTCTATGATGCGCTGCTCGCCCCGCTCGGCCTGGCGCGCTTCCATACCGGGGAGGCCGAGGCCGGCTATGCCGCGAACCCGGAGGCCAGCCCGCAATTCTGGCTGATGCGCCCCTTCGATGGCGGCCCGGCCCGCCCCGGCAATGGCACCATGCTGGCCTTCGAGGCACCGGACCGCGCCACGGTGCGCGCCGTCCATGCCGCCGGCCTGGCGACGGGCGGGGCGGAGGAGGGTGGCCCCGGGCTGCGGCCGGACTATCATGCCGACTACTACGGGGCGTATCTGCGCGACCCGGACGGCAACAAGCTGTGCTGCGTCTGCCACCGGCCGGCTTAGGGGCGGTGCCGCTATTCCGGGGCCTCGGCCGCCAGCCGCGCATTCATCACGGCGTAAAGCCGGTCCATCTCCACGTCGAAGGCGGCCCAAAGCGCCGCCGCCTCCTCCGCCGGCAGCACATCCTTGCCGTAGCGGAAGGCGTTGTCCTCGCGGATGATGGTCAGGTGGTCGTCCCAGGGCATGTCCTGGGCCGCCTGCACCAGGGCCAGCGTGGCATGCAGCCGGGCACGCAGGATTCGCACGACCTCCTCGCTCGGCCCTTCGGCGGCGGCTTTCGGTTCGGCGGCGAAGAGGTCGGCTTGTCCGTGCATGGCCTGAGGATAGCAGGGAAGCGGCGAGTCGGCACAGTGGGACGGCGAGGCTAGGCAGCCCGCCCCCGATCACGCATCCTGGCGCGATGCATTGGCGCAATGAGAGATTGCCGGAGGTGGTGGCCGCCCTCGCCACCCGGCCGCGGCATGAGACGCTGCGCATGATGCTGGGCGAGATGCTGCGCGAGGGTTTTGGCGCCGCTTGGCACGAGATGCAGCAGGAAGCCTGGCTGCTGGACGGCACCGGCCGGATCGACACGCTGTGGGGCGCCACGGTCATCGAGCTGAAGACCGACCTGCGGCGCGAGGAAGCGGACGTGCTGCGCCGCATGCCCGATTACCTGCGCGATGCGGCCGGCCGCGCGCCCGGCCCGCGGCCGGTCACCGGCATCGCTACGGATGGCGCCACCTTCATCGCCTATGCCTTGCGCGACGGCGCGCTGCACGAACTCGCCCGCCACCAGACGGACCCCAACCGGCCGGCGGAGCTGATGGCCTGGCTGGAGCCGCTGCTGTCCAGCACGCCGGACCTGATCCCGGACCCGCGCAGCATCGCCCAGGCCTTCGGCCGCGCCAGCCTGACCTTCGGCCGCGCCCGCCTCTCGCTCGAAGCCCTCTGGGCGCGGCTGCGGGATGATCCGGAGGTGCGGCTGAAACGGGATTTGTGGGACGGGCTGCTGCGCGAGGCCTATGGCGAGGCGGTGGGCCAGGATTCGCTGTTCCTCCAGCACACCTACCTGGTGATCGTGGTGAAGGCGATCGCGGCCCGGGTCCTGGGCCTGTCGGTGGATGACCCGGCCGCGCTGCTCTCCGGCTCCGCCTTGGCGGATGAGGGGATCCAGGGCGCGGTGGAGGCGGATTTCTTCGACTGGCCGCTGCGCGAGGCCGAGGGCGCGGCGCTGGTGCGCCAGGTGGCGCGCGGCGCGGACCGCTTCCGGCTGCGCGATGTCGAGACCGATGTGCTGAAGATCCTCTACGAAAGCCTGGTGGATCCGGAGGAGCGGCACGACCTCGGCGAATACTACACGCCGGATTGGCTGGCCTTCCGGGTGGTGGAGGCGGCCGTCGCCCGGCCGTTGGAACAGCGCGTGCTGGACCCCGCCTGTGGATCGGGCACCTTCCTGTTCCATGCGCTGCGCCGGCTGGTGGCCGCCGGCCGCGCGGCGGGGTGGGACGATCGCCGCATCCTGGAAGCGGCGGCGGAGGGGGTGCGGGGCCTGGATGTGCACCCCGTGGCCGTGACCCTGGCGCGCGTCACCTGGCTGCTGGCGCTGGGGGAGGTGCTGGCCGGAAGGCCGGCGCGGCTGACCGTGCCGGTCTTCCTGGGCGATGCGTTGCAATGGGGGCTGCGGCGCTACCTGGACCAGGCGGATGTGCTGATCGAGGTGCCGGGCGAGGCGCCCTTGCAGGTGCCGACCGGCTTCGCCGAGGAGCAGGAGCTGTTCGAACAGGGGCTGGAGGCGCTGAACCAGGGGCTGCGGGACGGTGCCTCCGCCGCGCAGGTCACGCGGCGCCTGGCCCGGCTGGAGGGTGCGGCGCCGGCCGATGCGGAACGGCTCGGCCAGACCTATGCGCATCTCAAGCGGCTGTACGATGCCGGGCGCAACGGGATCTGGACCTTCGTGCTGCGCAACCTGCGCCGGCCGATTGCCCTGTCGCGGGAGGATCAGCGGGCGGATGTGCTGGTCGGCAACCCGCCCTGGATCGTCTACCGCCACCTCAGCCCGGCGATGAAGGACCGGGTGAAGGAGGGGCTTTCCGAGTATGGCCTGTGGGTCGGCGGCAATCTGGCGACGCAGCAGGATATCTGGGCGCTGTTCTGGGCGCGCGGGGCGGAACGCTACCTGCGGCCGGGCGGCAGTTTGGCCTTCGTGGTGCCCTTCGCGGCGCTGAATGCGCCGGTCTTCGCGCCGCTGCGGGCCGGGGTGTTTGGCGGGGTGGAGGTGCGGCTGACCGGCGCCTGGGCGCTGGAGCGGGTCTGGCCGATCTTCGGCGCGCAATCGGGCAGCAGCACCACCAGCACCTGCGTGCTGTTCGGGCAACGCGCGCCGGCCGGGCCGGTGCCGGCGGAGGTGGATCGCTGGGCCGGGCGGCTGGCGCGGCGCGATGCGACGGATGCGGAGGCCTCGCTGGTCCTGCAAAGGACGCGGGCGCCCTGGCCGCGGGCGCGAACGCTGGTGGGGGTTTCGCCGTATCGGGCGCGGTTTCGTCAGGGGGCGACCATCGTTCCGCGACGCTTCTTCGTGGTGGACCCGGAGCCGGAGACTCGGCTTGGGCGAAACCGCGACGCACCAAGGGTCAGGGGGCGTACTGGATCGCTCGACAAGGCGCCATGGAAGGATATCGAGCCGCCACGCGGCGCGGTCGAAGCTGAATTCCTCCGCCCTTTGGCGCTTGGAGAATCCGTGGCGCCATTCAGGGTGTTGGCTGCGGCGACGGCTGTCATTCCGCTTGTTGGAAAGCGAGTTCTCGATTCTGTCGACGCAGCAGATGGGGGCCATCATTTGCTCGCCGCTTGGCTTCGGAACTGCGAAGCAAAATGGACGGAGCACGCCAACAAGGGCAGCGATGGCCGTCCACGGATGACACTTCGTCAGGGCATCGACCATCTGCGAAAGCTATCGGTGCAGGCAGGCGGTCATCCAACCCGCGTTCTCTACACCGCATCTGGAACGCGCCTCAGCGCGGCCCGCGTGGACGATCCCGCCTTCATCGTCGAGCACAAAGCCTACTGGGCGCCCGCCCGCTCGGCCGAGGAAGCCGGCTATCTTCTCGCGCTGCTCAACAGCGCCGCCGTCCTCGCCAAGATCACCGACCTCCAGCCGCATGGCCAACGCGACAAACGCGATTTCGACAACCTCGTCTGGACCCTCCCCATCCCCGAATACGACCCGGCGGAGCCGCTGCACCGCGACCTCGCCGCCGCCGCCACACAGGCCGAGGCGGTCGCGGCCGCCGTCCCGCTCGACCCGGCCGCGCATTTCACCGGCCATCGCCGCGCCATCCGCGCCGCCCTGGCCGCCGATGGCATCGCCGCGGAGATCGAGGCGCTGGTGGATGCGCTGCTGCCGCCCTGAAGCCGCCCCCTGAACCCTCCCTGGGGAATCACCCCCTGGACAGGCCACGCGCCGCGAAGGAGTCTCCCAGCCATGGAAACGCCCCCCAAGCCGCAAGGCCTCGCCAATCGCTCCTCGAATTACGGGGACCGGGAATTCGCCCTGTACCTCCGGCGCAGCTTCGCCAAATCCATGGGCTACAGCCAGGCCATGCTGGACAAGCCCGTGGTCGGCATCGCCGATACGGGGTCCGACTACAACAACTGCCACCGCACCGCGCCGGAGCTGATCGAGGCGGTGAAGCGCGGCGTGCTGGCCGCCGGCGGCCTGCCGCTGGCCTTCCCGACCATCAGCATCTGCGAACCCTCCCTCACCCCGTGTTCCATGCACTACCGCAACCTGATGGCGCTCGACACGGAAGCGATGCTGGCGAACCAGCCGATGGATGCCGCCGTGCTGGTGGGCGGCTGCGACAAGACCGTGCCGGCGCAGCTGATGGCCGCCATATCCTCCGGCACCCCCAGCGTGATGCTGGTGGTCGGGCCGATGCTGGCGCAGTCCTTCGCCGGTGAGCGTCTTTCGGCCTGCACCGATTGCCGCCGCTACTGGGCGCGCTACCGGGCCGGGGAGGTTTCCGGCGAGCGGATCAAGCTGCTGGAGGGCAAGCTGGCCACCACCGCCGGCACCTGCGGCGTGATGGGCACGGCCAGCACCATGGCCTGCATCGCCAGCGTGCTCGGCTTCATGCCGCTGGATGCGGCCTCCGCCCCTGCCGTGCATGCGGACCGGCTGCGCATGGCGGAGGAAGCCGGCGCGCAGGCGGTGCGGCTGATCAACAAGCCGGTCGCGCCGCTGTCGCTGATGACGCAGGGCAACCTCGACAATGCCGCACGCGTGCTGCTGGTGCTCGGCGGGTCAACCAATGCCGTGGTCCACCTGGCCGCCATCGCCGGCCGGGCCGGGCTGAAGCTGGACCTCAAGCGCCTCGACGAGCTCAGCGAGACCACCCCCGTGCTGGTCGATCTGAAGCCGACCGGCGAGGGCTATATGGAGGATTTCCACGCCGCCGGCGGCATGCAGGCGCTGCTGTGGGAAATCCGCGACCTGCTGGACCTGGATACGCTGGATCTGGATGGCGTGACGCTGCGCGAGCGCATCGGCGACGGGTCGCATTTCGTGGACCGCAAGATCATCCGTGCGCGCGAAACGCCGGTTTCGCCGGTGGGTGGGTTGGTCACGCTGTACGGCTCCCTCGCCCCCGATGGCGCCATCCTGAAGCGCAGCGCCGCCACGCCTGCGCTGTTCGAGACGGAAGCGCGCTGCCTGGTCTTCGACGGGCTGGAGGATTTGGCCAACCGGATCGACGACCCGGATCTGGACGTGCTGGCCACCGATATCCTGGTGCTGAAGAATGTCGGCCCGCGTTCCCCGGCGGGCATGCCAGAAGCGGGCTACCTGCCCATTCCGAAGAAGCTGGCGCGCCAGGGCGTGAAGGACATGGTGCGGATTTCCGATTGCCGCATGTCCGGCACCGCATTCGGCACCATCGTGCTGCATGTGGCGCCCGAGGCCTCGGTCGGCGGCCCGCTGGCGCTGGCGGAGACAGGGGACCGCATCCGGCTTTCGATCAAGGATCGCCGGATCGAGCTGCTGGTGGAGGAGGCGGAGATGACCCGCCGCCGCGCCCTCTGGCAGCCGGCGCCGGCCCCGGCCCGTGGCTGGGACCGGCTGGTGCATGAGCAGGTGACGCAGGCGCCGCAGGGCGCGGACCTGGCCTTCATGCTGCCGCCGGGTGGCTAAGGCTGCCGCACCGGCAGCACCGCGCTGGCGCCGCTGGCTGAAATGGGTTGTGCTGATGGTGGTGCTGGGCTGGCTCGGCAACGGCACCCTCACCGTCCTGCGCGGCATCCACCCACCGTTCTGGATGCTCTACGCCATGGCGCAGGTGGCCGTGTTCGTGGAGTTCCATGAACACGGCCTTCAAGGGCCCCGCAGTATTGCTGACGGCATGCCAGGTACCCGGCCCGAAGCCTGCTTCCAGAATGGCGCACCGCATCCTTCCCTGGCGGCGGGCCAGGGCTGCCATCCCGGCATCTTCCAACGCGAAGGCGGCTACACCAGCTCCTTCTTCCTGTCGCAGGCGCGGGCCAGCGGCGTCGTCCTGCCGGCCTTCCTGATGCAGACAGGCTTCGGGGGACGGCTCCTAGCCTATGCCGAGGCACCTTGTCGCGCCGCCCGCGACTTCGAAAGCGTGGTGCTTCCGCCGCGATCTCTCCAGCACTTTGCCTGGTTGGCGCAGGAAATGCGCCTCATCCGGACCCTCTTCGATTGCGAGGGCGACGGCCGGCTGCGCCCCGAATATCAGTCCTGGGCGGAAATGACCTTCCGCGTGCATCTCTATGACGCCGCCGGCAAGGGCGTCGGCGTGATCGACTTCGCTCCCAGCTGGACCGCGCGCCCCAGCAGCCTTGAACCCGCCCGCTGGATCGGCGGGCGGGAAGAATACCGCTGGCTGCCGGACCAATTCCCGCCCGACGCGGCGCTTGACCGGCCTGCCACCGTCGCGCATCCAGACCGCTGAAAACGAAGGCCACACCATGCCCATCATCAACCGCATCGCCGAATTCCACCCGGACATGACCGCCTGGCGGCATGATTTCCACCAGCATCCGGAACTCGGCTTCCAGGAAACCCGCACCAGCGGCGTGGTCGCCGCGAAGCTGCGCGAATTCGGCTGCGACGAGGTCATCACCGGCATCGCCAAGACCGGCGTGGTCGGCGTCATCCATGGCCAGGGCGGCCCCAACGGCCGCGCCGTGGGTTTCCGCGCCGATATGGACGCGCTGCCGATCGAGGAAGCCACCGGCAAGCCCTGGTCCTCCCAGACCCCCGGCATCATGCATGCCTGTGGCCATGACGGGCACACCACCATGCTGCTCGGCGCCGCGCGCTACCTGACCGAGACCCGCAATTTTTCGGGCACCGTCTACCTGGTGTTCCAGCCGGCGGAGGAGAATCTGGCGGGCGGCGAGGTGATGGTGAAGGAGGGGCTGTTCGAGCGCTTCCCGATGGATCGCATCTTCGGCCTGCACAACTGGCCCGGCGCGCCGGCCGGCGTGTTCCTGCACGCGCCCGGCCCGGTGATGGCGGCTGTCGCCAATCTGGAGGCCACCATCACCGGCCGCGGCGCGCATGGCGCCATGCCGCATAATGGCATCGACCCCATCCTGATCGCGTCGCACATCGTCACCGCGCTGCAATCCGTGGTGGCGCGCAATGTGAACCCGCTGGAATCCGGGGTGATCACCATCGCCCATATCAAGGGCGGCTTCACCTTCAACGTCATCCCCGAAAGCGTGCAGATGCAGGGCACCGCGCGCTGGTTCCTGCCGGAAGTGGGCGACCTGCTGGAAGCGAACTACCTGCGCATCGTCAACGGCGTTGCCGCCAGCTTCGGCGCCACGGCGGAGGCCAGCTTCACCCGTTCCTACCCCGCCACGGTGAACGAGGCCGAGAGCACGGCCATCGCCGCCCATGCCGCCGCCACGGTGGTTGGCGAAGCCCGGTCGCGCAAGCTGCCGCAGCCGACCATGGGCGGCGAGGATTTCAGCTTCATGCTGAACGAACGCCCCGGCGCCTATCTGTTCCTCGGCGGCGGCAAGGGTGAGGGCGATGCCATGGTCCACCACCCGAAATACGACTTCAACGACGACATCCTGCCGGTCGGCGCCAGCTGGTTCGCCACGCTGGCAGAGCAGGTGCTGCCCCGCGGCTGAGGCCGCAGGGGGGTTATTGCGGCGGGCCGCAGGGGCCTTATTGCGGCTGGATACGGGCCGCCGCGACCAGCGCCTGGTTGCGCGTGATCTCCGCCCCGATGACCTCGGCAAAGCGCGTGGCGCTTTCGCCGAGGGGGGTCAGGCCGAGATCGGCCATGCGGGCCGCCACCGCCGGTTCCGCCGCCGCCTGGCCCAGCGCGACATTGGCGCGGGCGACGAAAGACGGGTCCAGCCCCTTCGGGCCCCAGAGGCCGGTCCAGCCCTCATACACCATCTCGGCAAAGCCGGATTCCACCAGCGTCGGCACTTCCGGCAGCACGCGCTGGCGGCTGGCGGAGGTGACGCAATAGGCGCGCAGCCGCCCCTCCCGCACCAGCGGGATGGCCGGGCCGAGCGGCGCGAAGAACAGGCTGACGGCGCCGGAGACCAGGTCGTTCATCGCCGGCCCGGTGCCGCGATAGGATACGAAGGTGCCCTCCACCCCCAGCTTCTGCCACAGCGCCGCGGTGGCAAGCTGCCCGACGGAGCCGAGCGAGGAGCCGGCGAAGGAAAACCGCTCCGGCGTGGCGCGCAGCCCGGCCAGCAGCGCCGCCATATCCGCAGGCGCCAGCCCCGCGCCACCGACCAGCACATAGGGGACGGAGACGGTGCGGGCGATCGGGGTGAAATCCGCCTGCAAATCGAAGGGGATGTTGCGCTGCACGAAGGGCAGCACCGTCAGCACCTCGTTCGAATACAGCAGCGTCGTGCCATCCGGCGCGCTGCGCGCCACCAGCTCCGCCCCCACCACGCCATTGGCGCCGGAGCGATTCTCGATGACCCAGGCGCTGCCCAGCAATTCCGCGGCGCGCGGCGCCATCAGCCGGGCCGTGAGATCGGTGGTGCCGCCGGGCGGATAGGGCACGACCAGGCGCGCCTGGCGCGTGGCCTGCCCCAGTGCGCCCCGCCCGGCCAGCGGTGCCATCGCGGCCCCGAATACCAGGGCCAGCAAGGCACGACGCGATAATCCCGCTGCGTCAACCATACGACGTTCTCCCAGCCGATTGCCTTCGCGCCGCCCCTGACGGGGCATGCTGGCAATACTTCATTGGCTAAGCTTGAGCCGGAAGATCGTGGAGGGTCAAGCGGCGCCCGGAATGTCTCCGGGCGCCCCCCTGGGCGCCCCCCTGGGCGCCCCCCTGGGCGCCCCCCTGGGCACCCCGTGCGTGCCCCGTGTCAGAGCACGAAGTCGGAGTTGAACAGCGTGTGCAGCCCGGCCAGGCGGATCGCCATTTCCGGCGCCCCGCCATTGCCGGCATCGACCAGCACCAGCGTATCGGCGCCCACATGCTCGTAGCGGACGGAACCCTGCCCGCCGCCCACGAAGGCGCCGGTGCCGGCGAAGGCGAAGGCCTGGTTGCCGGCCAGCCCCGCATGCGCATCGATCGGGCTGAGATCGATCCGATCCCCCTCGAACCAGGACAGGTCGAGAATGCGATCCGGCGCCGCCACCGTGCTCTCCTCCAGCGTGGCATAGACGAAGCGATCCGCCCCCGCGCCGCCGGTCATCACATCCTGCCCGGCGCCGCCGATCAGCACGTCATTGCCGCCACCGCCGAGGATGGTGTCATGGCCGGCGCCGCCATTGATGCGGTTGGCGGCATTGTCCCCGGTCAGCCGGTCCGCATGGGCGGAGCCGAGCAGATTCTCCACCTGGATGAAGGTATCGCCCGCCGCGATGCCGGTATTCAGCGCGGGGTTGGCGAGGGAGACGGTGAGGCCGATGGGCGATGCGGCATAGGTCGCCGTATCCACCCCCGCGCCGCCATCCAGCAGATCCGCGCCGGCGCCGCCATTGAGGATGTCGTCACCCGCGCCGCCGATCAGCGTATCCGCGCCGCCGCCACCGCCCAGCACGTCGTTGCCCTGCAAGCCCTCGATCACATCCGCGCCCGCCGTGCCGGCAATCGTGTCATTGCCCATGGTGCCGGTGATCGGCGCGCGTTCCACCGGCAGGCCGGGGGCGATGGCGGTGCCGGGGACGAAGGTGATGCCCGGCATGGTGCCGTTGGTGGGGTAGGCGTCGTTCATCACGATGGCGCTGTTGGTGTCCAGGTAGATCACCGTCCGCCCATCCACCCGCTGCACCGCGGCCGCGCCACCATAGCCGTAGATGGTCAGCGTATCGCCCTCGCCCGGCTTGAAGTCGAGCAGCAGGTCCACGCCATCGCCCTTCTGCCAGATGAAGCGATCCGCGCCACCATCGCCGGAGACGGTATCGCCGATGACGATCCCGGTGACCGCGCCGGCCACCAGGCTGGCGCGGCCATCATCCTTGCCGCCCACGACCAGGTCGTTGCCGTCATGGCCGGCAACGCGGTCATTGCCCGCGCCGCCCTGGATCGTGTCGTTGCCGCCATTGCCTTCCACGATGTCGCGCCCGGCGCCGCCGAACATCACGTCATTGCCGCCCTCACCCTGCATGCGGTCATCGCCATTGCCGCCCTCGGCCCAGTCATTGCCCTCGCCGGCCTCGATCGTGTCGTTGCCCTCGCCGCCGAAGATCACGTCGTCGCCGGCATTGCCGTGCAGATTGTCGTTGCCGGCATCGCCCTGGATCTTGTCGTTGCCTTCATGGCCGTTGATGACGTCGTCGCCATCATTGCCCCGCAGGCAGTCGTCGCCACGCAGGCCGTTGATGTTGTCGTTGCCGCCCAGGCCGTCGATATTGTCGCCCTGCTCGGTGCCCGGGAAGGCATCGTTGCCATTGGTCAGCAGCGTCGCCGGCAGGTCGCAGGTGCCGATGACCTGCGGGATGAAGCCGGCATCGACAGTCATCACCACCGCGCCCTGGATCAGCGAAATGGTGCCGGTGCGGCCATCCGCGGCGGCATCGCTGTCGCTGGCGTCATTGCCGATATCCTGCCGCGTGGCGGTGTAGCCGGCGGGGGTGCTGAAGCGCACCACATAGTCGCCCGGCCGCAGCCCGTCGAACAGGTAGAAGCCGGAGGCATCCGTGGTGGTGGTGGCCAGCACGGCACCCGCGGTGCTGAGCAGGCGGACGGTGACGCCACCGATGCCCGGCTCCTCCGCATCCTGCTGGCCATCGCCATCCCGGTCCGCCCAGACGCGGTCCCCGATGGAGCCGGCGAACAGCAGCCCCGCATCGAGCGACTTGTTCACCTGGCCGGAGGTCAGCGTGACCTGCTGCGTCCTGCCGGTGACGAGATCCGCATCGCTGTCCCTGTTGTCGACCCCCTGGTCCCTCGTGGTGAAGACCGAGCCGCCGAGCGGGACGAACTGCACCGAATAGGTGCCGGGCAGCAGATCCGTGAAGGCATAGAGGCCGTTGATGGCCGTGGTGGTGGTGGCGATGACGGTGCCGCCCGCATCCAGCAGCCGCACGGTGATGCCGCGCGCGCCCGGCTCGCCCTGGTCCTGCACGCCATTGCCGTTGAGGTCGCGCCAGACGCGATCGCCGATCTCCACGCGATGGAACAGCCCGGCATCGAGATCCGTGCGCGCATCGCCGGAGAACAGCCGGACCGGCTGGATGGTGCCATCGGCCAGCGCATCGCTGTCCAGCGCATCATTGCCGCCCGCATCCCGGGGCGAGACCTCCATGCCCGCCGGCGCAACCACCTTCACGCCGTACTCGCCCGGCGCCAGGCCATCGAAGCGGTAGAGGCCGGCGGCATCGGTCTGCGTCGTGCCGATGACATTGCCGCCGCCATCCAGCAGCCTGACCGTGACATGGGTCAGCCCCGGCTCATTCGCATCCTGCACGCCATCCGCATCCAGGTCGTGGAAGATGCGGTCGCCGAGGGAGGCGGGGACATAGAGGCCCGCATCCAGGTCGCGCGTCACCTCGCCCGGCAGCACCTGCACCGCGGCGGTGCGGCCATCGGCCGGGTTGGCGTCGCTGTCGATCGCGTCATTGCCGCCGGCATCGCGGATGGTCAGGCGCTCGCCGGCCGGGGTGACGAAGCGCACGCTGTAGAGGCCGGTGACGAGGTCCTCGAACAGGTATTCGCCATTCGCATTCGTGGTGGTGCTGCGGCCGGTCGGGTTGCCGAAGCCATCCAGCAGGATGACGGTGACGCCGGCGCGCGGCGCCTCCCCCGCTTCCTCGATCCCATCGCCATCGCGGTCCACCCAGACGCGACCGGTGAGATCGCCGAGGAACAGCAGCCCGGCATCGACATCGTTGCGGTCCTGGCCGGAGACCAGGGAGATGACATCGGTGCGGCCGGTGGTGCGGTCCGCATCGCTGTCCAGCGCATCGCCGCCCTGGTCCTGCTTCGCGAAGGCACGATCGGCGGGGGCCACGAATTCCACGCGGTAGTCGCCAGGCTTCAGGCCATCGAAGCGGTACAGGCCGGCCGCATCCGTCGCCGTCGTGCCCAGCACCGTGGCGCCATCGGCCGAGAGCAGGCGGACGGTGACGCCGGCCACGCCCGGCTCGCCGCCATCCTGGATGCCGTCATTGTCCAGGTCGTCGAATACCTTGTCACCGAGCGAGACCAGCCGCACCAGGCCGCCATCGACCGTGTTGTCGACCTCACCGGAGGAGAGATTGACGAGGTCGGTGCGGCCATTGGCGGCGAGGTCGCTGTCACTGGCATCCGCGCCGGCATCCCGCACGGTCGGCACGTAGCCGGCCTTGCTGATCTCCACGCGGTAATCGGCGGGCGCCAGGCCGGTGAAGCTGTAGAAGCCGCTGGCATTGGTGGTGGTGGTGCCGAGCACGGTGCCCGTCGCATCCAGCAGACGGACGGTGGCGCCCGCAATCGCCGGCTCGCCGCCTTCCTGCTGGCCGTCGCCATCCAGGTCTTCCCAGACATAGTTGCCGATGGCGGCCGGGTTGTAGACGCCGGCATCCAGCGTGCGGTCATCGGCGCCGGAGGCGATGGTCACCTGCTCCGTCGTGCCGGTCAGCGTGTTGGCGTCGCTGTCCTTCGCATTGTCCGGGCCGATATTCGCCTTGGTGAAAGGCTGCGCGCCATTGGGCGCGAAGGTCACGCTGTAGGTGCCGGGGGCCAAATTATCGAACAGGTAGTTGCCATCGGCATCGGTGACGGCGGTCCGGCCGGTGGAGACGCCATTGGCATCCAGCAGCGTGACCAGGCGGCCGGAAATGCCCCCCTCCCCCGCATCCTGCAGGCCGTCGCCGTCCACATCCTCGAACACCGTGCCGCCGAGCTTCGCGCCGCGATAGAAGCCGGCATCGAGGCGCGGCTCGTTCTCACCGGATTCCAGGTTGAACACATCGCTGCGCCCGTTGCCGTTCACATCGCTGTCGCCGGCCTCATTCGCAGCGGCGTTCTGCGTGGTGGCGGTGAAGCCGGCGGGCAGCACCTGGATGGAATAATCGCCAGGCACCAGGCCGGTGAACTGGTAGAAGCCGTTCGCGCCGGTGACGGTGGTGCCGACGACATTGCCAAGGCCATCCAGCAGCGTGACCGTGGCGCCGACGATGCCGGTGGCGCCATCATCCTGCAGGCCATTGCCGTTGCTGTCTTCCCACACGCGGTCGCCGATGGTGGCAAGCTGGTAGAAGCCCGCATCGACGTCGCGGCGATCCTGGCCATTCACCAGGGTGTAGACCACGGTGGTGCCATTGCCCTGATGCGCGTCGCTATCCGTCAGGTCACTGCCGATATTGGCCAGCGTCCGCTTCTCACCGGGGATTTCCCCGAAGCGCACGCGGTAGCTGCCGGGCACCAGGTCATCGAACAGATAGGACCCATCGGCCGCCGTCACCGCGGTGAAGCCGGTGGGCGTGCCATCGGCGTTCAGCAGCGTGACGGGAATGCCGGCCAGCACCGCGGTTTCGCCCGCTGCGCGGATGCCATTGCCATCCATGTCGCGCCAGGCGATTCCACCCAGCGAAGCGCGGACGATGCTGACCGCCTCCGTCTCCGACACGATGGTGGAGGAGGAGCCGGGCGTGACGCCGTGGGGGTTCACCGGCACGGCGGAAACCACCTGGCCAGTATTGGTCAGCACCTTGCCCGCCGTATTGTCGGCGATGTCCGCCACCTGCGCGGTGACACGGAAGACCACCTGGTCGCCAGGGGTGGAGAGGTTGTCCCACGGGTTGCTGATGTCGCCCAGCGCATAGCTCAGCGTGCGGCTGCCAGCATCATAGCTGCCCTCGGCCCCGACCGGGAGCGCGGTGCCGGTGATGTTGCCAAGGGAAAGCAGCTCGCTGTCCAGATACTCCAGGCCAACCGGCAGCACATCCCGCAGCGTGATGCGCTGCGCACCCTCGCCCAGCGTGGCGGTGATCAGGAAGGTCACAACCTCGCCGATGCCGAGGGAGTTGCCGAAAGTGGTGCCGTAGCTGGTGCTCTCCAGCGTCTTCACCACCGTGTTGACGATGTCGACGGTGGTCGCGGCCGGATCGCTCTCCGTCACGGTCACGCCGAGCACGGGGGCGGAGCTGTAGGTGACCTGCGCAGTGTTGGTCAGGACCTGGCCATCCACCACATTGCTGTCGTAGCGCGCCTGGTAGGTGATGGTGATCGGCGCCGCACCGAGCTGGTACTGGCCCAGGCTGAAGCCGATGCTGCCGCCCGTTTCGGTGATGACGCCGGCGGAGGCACTCGCGCTGCCGGCCACCAGCGTCACGCCGGCAGGCAGGATGTCGGACAGGTTCACCAGATAGGCGGGCGAGGTTGAGCCCGCGGCGTGGCTCAGCGTGATGGTGTAGGTGACGAGGTTGCCGGCATCGCCGGTGCCCGGCGCGGCATCCTTCACGATCACCAGGTCCGGCCGGACCACGTCGATCTTCGCATCATCGGTTGCGGTGGCCAGCCCCGGCTTGCCACCACCCGGTGCGAAGGTCTCGGCCTTCGCCGTGTTGACCAGCGTGCTGCCCGCAACGGCATTCGGCGCCACGCGGCCGGTGACCAGGATGGTGACGGTGTCGCCCGCATCGCGGTCATTGTCACCGGCATTGCTGATGGTGCCGAAATCGAAGCTGTAGGCGCCGCCGGCCAGCGCGGTCTGCGTGGCACCGACGGCAAGCGACGACCCGCTGATGGTGGCGCCGATGCTCTCGACACTGGCGGATTCGAAGACCAGCCCCGTGGGCAGCGTGTCGGAGACGACCAGGCGCTGCGTGCCTTCGCCAACCGTCACGGTCAGGCGGTAGGTCACGGTCTCGCCCGGTGCGGCGTCCGGATTGCCGGCATTGACGAAGCCGCTGCCGGTATTGGCATCCCCGGTCGCGATCACCGCCTTGTCGATGGTCGGCGCCAGGACGACGGTGCGGGTTTCCGTATCCTGCGTGCTGTAGCTGCGGCTGGCGAGATCCTCGGCCGCGGTCGGGTTCAGCGGATCAACCGGATCGGCCGGGTTGCTGTCATAGACCAGGGTCGCGGTGTTGGAGAGCACCTGCGCCGGGGTCACGCTATCCAGCAGCCTGGCCTGGTAGGTGATGGTGACGGCGGCCGCACCCAGCAGAAGCTGGTCGGAGGACCAGGAAATGGTATTGCCCGTGGCGTTGGCCACGCCGGTGCTCGCCGCCAGCGTGCCGGCCACCAGTACCATCCCGGCCGGGATCAGGTCCGACAGCGCCAGGTCATAGGCCGGCGCATCGCTGTTGGCCGCGTGGCGGATGGTGATGGAATAGGTGACGATCGCGCCCGCATCCAGCGGCTGCCCACCGGTGGCGGAGGTCTTGTCGATGCTGAGGAGCGGCTCCACCACATCGATATCGACATTGGCGGTGCTGCTGGTGGTGGGCGTGCCATCCGTCTGCACGGTGGCGGAATTGCGCAGATTATCGGCGTCGTTGTTCTGCGGCAGGTCGTTCACCACCGCCTTGATGCGGATGGTGATGACCTCGTCATCCAGGTTGGTGTTCACCGCCGTGTTGCGGACATTGCCGAAGTTCAGCGTGAAGCTGTCATCGCCCGGCGTGCTGCCCGGGGCAGCCGTTGTCAGCACCGGGGCCGGCAAGGCGGCGCCGCCGAAGGTCTTCAGCGCGGCCCCGACGGAGACCACTTCCAGCGAACCCGCCACATAGCTCAGCGTGCCATTGCCGGCGCTGATCGCATCTTCCAGCAGGTCGGTGATCCGCAGATTGGTGCTGTCGCCCTCCGGCAGTCGCACCTTGATCTCATAGGTCACTTCCTCACCGATCCGCAGATCCATGCGGCCCGTATCGTGGCGGGCGGCGGAGGTGTTGGAATCCGATGTCGAGATGATCGTCTTGGTGATCGCGGGCCGGGCGATGGTGACGGTATGGTCGTCCCGGTCGGTGACGATGCGGTCATCCGCGCTCGTCTCCCCATCCATCGAACTGCCGGCGACCGTCGCCTCGTTCAGCAGGACCTCGCCGGCATCGACATCGTTGTTGATGACAACGTCGAACCTGATGGTGATCTTTTCACCGGGGTCCAGGTAGTCCAGCGTGATGTCGACAGGCGTGGCGCCATAGCTGATGCGGCTGGCGGCGATGCCCGTCACGCTCAGCGTAGCGCCCTGATAGACGGCGTCGAGCTGGACGTCGGTGAGCAGGTCCTTGAGGTTCACATCCCAGGCGCGGGCGGTGAAGTTGCTGTCATTGCCGCCAGCCGGGACGCCTCGGTTCTCCACCGTGATGGTGTATTTGATGGTGTCGAAGGCATCGCCCGTGGTGCGATCCGCCGTCTTGTCCACATCCAGGTTCGGCGCCACCACATCGATCTGCGTCGTCGCGGTCGCGCTGCTGCGGCCACCCGGCGCATCCGGGTCCACCGCGCTGACCACCACCGTGTTGGTCAGCACATCGCCACGCTGGTTGGCGGCCAGGTTCCGCACCACCGCATCCACCTCCACCGTCACCGTCGCCGCGGCGCTGCCGGTGGTGTTGGCGGTGTTCAGCACATTGCCGAAATGGAAGCTGACGCGGTCATTGCCGTTCACGCCGTCGCTGTCGCTCAGCAGAATATCGGGCGTTGCGTCGAACACGCTGCCGACGCCGAGGCCGGTGATGCTGACAAAGCGCCCGGCCACCGCCGTCATCACGCCGCCGCCATTGGCATCGCTGGTCGGCAGGTAGTCCTCGATGCGGAAATCGGTCATCGCGCCTTCGGGCACGCTGACGGTGATGCGGTAGGTGACGAGCTCGCCGATGGTGGCATCCACGCGGGCATCATTGCCGGCGAGCATGCCGGTATGCGCCTCGCTCGTTGAGGCCACCACCTTGGCAGGCGTCGGCGCCTGGGTGCGGACGAAGGCCGTATCCGTCAGGTCGCCGGTCGGGCTGTAGTCCGTGCGGTCGATGCCGCCTTCCATGGCGGCGAAATGCTCGATGGTCGCGGTGTTGATCAGATCCGCGCCGAATACCGGCACGTCATCCACCAGTTCCAGGTCGTAGGTGATGATGACGATGTTGTCGCCGCTGGTGGCACTATAGGCGCCGATGCTGCCGCTGTTCACGGCATCGCCCAGGCGGATGCCGCCGGCTGCATCGAACAGGCCGCCGCCTTCCAGCGTGAAGGGAATGGCGTTGCCCGCGCCATCGGTCACGCGCAGGTTCAGCCCGCCCGCCGGAATCTCGAAGCCGGTCGGGATGGTGTCGTGGATCAGGACGTCGAAGGCGCCCTTCAGGCTGCTGCCGGTATTCTCCACGACGATGGCGAAGGAAACCCGGTCCCCGGCATCGGCGCCGGTCAGGTTCGCATCGATCGGCGTGGTGTCGAGGTTGCTGCTGTTGATGGTGCCGGTGAAGCGGTTGCCGGCGGAACCCGGGGCGGAGAACAGAACCGGGCCGGCGGATGCGGTCAGCGCCGCATTCGGGTTGCTGTCGGCGATCACGCCCTTGGTGATGTTCAGCTCGGGCTCGCCGAGCACGAACTGCACGATGGCGTTGTCCTCGGACACGTCGCCGAAGCTGTTGGTCTCGGTGGAGGTGACCTGGTTGGTCAGCAGGAGGCCGTCGCCGAATTCCTCATCCAGCACCACCACGGTGAACAGCAGGTCGATGCGGCTGGAGGGGTTGCCCGGGGCCACGGCATCGCCGAAGTCGAAGCGCAGGAAGTTGCTGGCGGGGTCGAAGCTGATCGTGGGCGTGGTGGTCGGATCACCGGAGGCCTGGAAGGTGGCGCCAGGGCCCCACTTCGCCTGGTTCGCGGCCGGCACGGCGCCATTCACCAGATTGGTGAAGCCCATGCCACCCAGCGCCTTCAGCACCGGCAGCGGCAGGAAATCCGTCAGCATCAGGTCATGCGCGCCGGTCAGCGGCATGTCGAGCGTCAGGCGGAAGGTGATCTCGTCGCCGGCGGAAACCGGGCCCGGCGTGAAGGCGGTGTTGCCGTTGATGGCGTAGATGGATTTGCCGACTTCGCTGACCGGCAGCACCACGCCGGCGCCGCTGTCATCGCCCTTCGGGTTGCCGGTCTCCGCGACCACGCCCTCGAACACCACGCCATTGTCCAGCGGGTCGCCCTGGTCCACCAGCGGCTCATTCGACGGCGGCGGGTTGGTGGAGAGGTAGCTTTGCTCGATCGTGCTGTGGAAGGTCACCAGCACGGTCGCCTGGTTGTTCACGCCGCCGGGCTGGCCGTTCAGCACGTCATCCAGGCCGCGGTCGCGCATTTCCTGCGACACGTCGAAGGTGATGGTGGAGATGCCGGTCAGCGGATCCCGCACCACCGTGACATTGGCGGGCGCGATGGTGCCGGTGAACAGCACGGCGCCGCCTTCGCGCACCGTGATGGTGGGCGCGCAGGAGGCATCATAGACCTGGCCATCGGACAGCCTGTCCACCAGCTTCAGGTCGTCCATGTCGAAGTAGTTGGAGACCTGGCCATCCAGCGTCCAGGCCAGCGTGCCGCCGGCCTTCAGCGCATCCACCACCGCGACCGATTTCTGCACGGCGATCGACTTGGCGGTGATGATGTCCTCCGGCCCGGCCGGGTCGATGGCGAAGATTACCACCGGGTCGCGCGCATCATTGGGCTGCCACACCGCATCCAGCCGGGCATTGCCTTCCAGCACGCGGAAGGCGCCGGTCGCCGGGTCCAGCACCGGCGTCACGCCATCGCGCAGGAATTCCGGGACGTAGAAATCGATCTTCAGCGTCGGCGCCGGGCCGCCACCGGTGTAGCTGCCATCCAGCGTGGCCACCACCTGGCCGGTGGCGTTGTCATAGGTGACGGTGCCGGTGCCGTTCAGGATGCTGGCGCCGGTGATGAAGGTGCCGTCCGGCATGCGGTCCGTCAGGACCAGGTTGGTGATGGTCTGGCCCTCGGCGATCAGCGCCTTCACCAGCCATTCGCGGGGGTAGGAGGGGCCGGTCGCCGTCTCCTGCTCCGGCCCGACATAGACCTTGTCCAGCTCCAGCACGGTGGGCGTGACGGACAGGCTGGCGGCGGGGCCGGTGACCGGGTTGTCCGCCACCGGGTTCACCAGCGGGTCCCGGCCATAGGCGAAGCCGCCGGAGGCCTGGAGGGTCAGCGGCACCGCCAGATCCGCATCGCCCGAGACGCGCAGCGACACCGCGATGTCCGTGGGGGTCTGCCCGGCGGTGAAGCTGCCGAAGGGCAGGCGCAGCACCACCAGCGTCTCGCCCGGCGTGCCGGCCACGATCAGCGGCGCGCCGCTGGCGGTGGTCGCGTAGGGGTGGGTCACCTGGCCGGAGGCCGGGAATTCCAGCACCCATTGCTCCAGCGGCACACCGAGATAGCTGGCGCCCAGATAGACCACGCCATCATTGCTGGTGGCACCGGCGCTGCCCGCCCCGGCCCCATCGGCGCCATTGGTGGGCAGGATCAGGTTCACATAGGGCGCGTAGCCGACATCGGCGCCCGGCGCGGCGTCCGGGATATTGTCGAAGCGCAGCGTCAGCGTCTGCAGGCCGCCGATCGGCGCCGTCAGGGCGGCACCATCGAGGAATGTAACGATCGGCTGAGCAGACATTGGCTTGATCCCCCTCCGGTGGGCCGACAGCGCGCCGGCAACCTTCCGTTAAGGGGCTAGATACCACTTGTTAGCGATGCCGCAATGTTTTTTGAGGAAATTTGCGAGGATTGTCTTACTATTTGGATAACGCGGGCCGCGACCGAGCCTGTATCACAAACGCGTCAACTTGTTGAATCGCCCCACGGCGCGACCGGCGGGGCCACCGCCAGGCCGCACCTTCCCCCGCCGCAGCACCCCGGCGTGTCTCACAGTCTCTTTCTTGAAGCGGCCCGGCGGCCGCGGTCAGGGCGGCGGAGGGAGCTGGAGGACCACCAGCTCCGTGCCATCCTCCACCATGTCGCCCGGCTGGCAGAGCACCGCCTGCACCAGGCCATCCGCGGGTGCGGCGATGCGCATCTGCACCTTCATGGCCTCCATCACCAGCAGCACGGCCCCGCGCGCCACCGCCTCACCCTCTCGCACCAGCACTTGCAGGATGCGGCCGGGCATCGGGGCCAGCACGCGGCCACCGCCTTCGGCCGTGGCGCCGCTGGCCGCGCCGGCATCCACCAGGTGCAGCGCATGGGTGGCGCCCTCGCGCAGCACGGTCAGCACTGGCCCGTCCCGCAGCACGGTGGCGCGCAGGGCCAGGCCGTCCAGCGTGGTCTCCAGCACATCGCCCCGCCAGGTCACCCCCTGCGCCTGCCCCGCTCCATCGGGCAGATCGACCACGGGATGCGGGCCCGGATGCGCGCGCAGAGCGAGGCGCTCCGTGCCATCCAGCAGCACGAAATCCTGGTAGCCCTCTCCATTCAGCCGCCAGGCGCCGGCCGCGCCCCAGGGCGAATGGGGGTCTGCCGGATCCGGCCGGGCAGAATCCCGCAGCAGCCGCAGCAGCGCCGCCGCCAGCACCGCGCGTGGCGCCGGGCCAGGCGGGGCCAGCAGCGCATCCGCATGGCGGGCGATGAAGCCGGTATCCAGCGCCGCGTCCCGGAAGGCCGGATGCGCCGCGATGCCGCGCAGCAAGGGCAGGTTGCTGCGGAGTCCCGCCACCGCCGAGGCCGCCAGCGCGCGGTCCAGTCGCCGCAAAGCGGTGGCCCGGTCCGGCCCATGGGCGATGATCTTGGCCAGCATCGGATCGTAATGGATGGAGACCGAATCGCCCTGCCGCACCCCGGCATCCACCCGCACCCCCTCCAGCCCCTGTGGCAGGGACAGGTGGCGCAGCGTGCCGGTGGAGGGGGCGAAATCCCGTGTCGGATCCTCGGCATAAAGCCGCATCTCGATGGCGTGGCCCTCCAGCCGCACCTGGTCCTGGCGCAGCGGCAGCGCCTCCCCCATCGCGATGCGGAGCTGCCATTCCACCAGATCGAGGCCGGTGATCGCCTCCGTCACCGGGTGTTCCACCTGGAGGCGGGTGTTCATCTCCATGAAGTGGAAATCGTCTTCCGTCGCGATGAACTCCACCGTGCCGGCGCCGACATAGCCGATGGCGCGCGCGGCGGCGCAGGCGGCGGCGCCCATCTCGGCACGGCGTTCCGCGGTCATGCCCGGCGCGGGGGCTTCCTCCACCACCTTCTGGTGGCGGCGCTGGATGGAGCAGTCACGCTCATGCAGATGGATGATCTGGCCATGGCTGTCGCCGAAGACCTGGATCTCGATATGGCGGGGCTGTTGCAGGTAGCGTTCCAGCAGCAGGCGCCCGTCGCCGAAAGCGGCCAGGGCCTCGCCCTTCGCCAGCGACAGGGCTTCCTCCAGCTCCGCCGGGCTGGCCGCCACCTTCATGCCCTTGCCGCCGCCCCCGGCGCTGGCCTTGACCAGGATGGGGAAGCCGATGCGCGCCGCCTCCGCCAGCAGCCGGTCCTCCGACTGATCCTCCCCGTGATAGCCGGGCACCAGAGGCACGCCGGATGCCTCCATCAGGGCCTTGGCGGCGGCCTTGGAGCCCATGGCGCGAATCGCGGCGGGCGGCGGGCCGACCCAGACCAGCCCGGCTTCGATCACCGCCTCCGCGAATTCGGCATTCTCGGACAGGAAGCCGTAGCCGGGATGCACCGCCTCCGCCCCCGTGGCGCGGGCGGCGGCGAGGATGGCGGGGATGCTGAGATAGCTCTCCCGCGCCGGGGCCGGGCCGAGCCGGGCCGCGGCATCCGCCGCCGCGACATGCGCCGCCCCCGAATCGGCATCCGAGAACACCGCGATGCCGCGCAGCCCCATGCGCCGGGCGGTGGCCAGGATGCGGACCGCGATCTCGCCGCGATTGGCGACCAGCAGGCTCTGGAACGGGCGCGTCACAGGCGGAACACGCCGAAGCGCGCCTCCCCGTCCCAGCCGGGCACGGGATTGTTGCGGGCGGCGGACAGGGCCAGGGCGAGGACCAGCCGCGTATCGGCGGGCGGAATCACGCCATCATCCCAGAGGCGGGCGGAGGCATAGGCCGGGTTGCCCTGTGCCTCATACTGCGCCGCGATCGGCGCCTTGAAGGCGGCTTCCTCCTCGGCGGACCAGATGCCGCCGCGCGATTCGATGGCGTCGCGGCGCAGAGTTGCCATGACGGAGGCGGCCTGCGGCCCGCCCATGACGCTGATGCGCGCATTCGGCCACATGAACAGGAAGCGCGGCGAATAGGCGCGGCCGCACATGCCGTAATTGCCGGCGCCGAAGCTGCCGCCGAGGATGATGGTGAATTTCGGCACCCGGGCCGTAGCCACCGCGGTCACCATCTTGGCGCCATCCTTGGCGATGCCGCCGGATTCGTATTTCCGGCCGACCATGAAGCCGGTGATGTTTTGCAGGAAAACCAGCGGAATGCCGCGCTGGTCGCACAGCTCGATGAAATGCGCGCCCTTCTGGGCCGATTCGGAAAACAGCACGCCGTTATTGGCGACGATTCCGACGCGGTAGCCCCAGATGCGGGCAAAGCCGGTGACCAGGGTGGGGCCATAGAGCGGCTTGAACTCGTCGAATTCGCTGCCATCGACGATGCGGGCGATCACCTCCCGCACATCATAGCCCTCGGCGAAATCGGTCGGCACCACGCCGCCCAACTCCTCCGGCGGATAGAGCGGCGGTCGCGGTGGCGCGGGGTCGTCATGGCCGGCGTGCTTGGCGCGGTTCAGCCCGGCCACGATGCGCCGCGCCAGGCCCAGCGCGTGGTCATCCGATTCGGCCAAATGGTCCGTGACGCCGGAGGTTCGGCTGTGCAGATCGGCGCCGCCGAGATCCTCCGCCGTCACCACCTCCCCGGTCGCGGCCTTCACCAAGGGGGGGCCGGCGAGGAAGATGGTGCCCTGGTTGCGGACGATGATGGCCTGGTCCGCCATGGCCGGCACATAGGCGCCGCCGGCGGTGCAGCTGCCCATCACCACCGCGATCTGCGGAATACCGGCGGCCGACATGCGCGCCTGGTTGAAGAAGATGCGGCCGAAATGGTCGCGATCCGGGAAGACCTCATCCTGGTTCGGCAGATTGGCGCCGCCGCTATCCACCAGATACAGGCAGGGCAGCCGGTTCTGCTCCGCGATTTCCTGGGCGCGCAGATGCTTCTTCACGGTGATGGGGAAGTAGGTGCCGCCCTTCACCGTGGCGTCATTGGCGATAATGACGCATTCGCGGCCCTCGACACGGCCGATGCCGGTGATGATCCCGCCCGCGGGCACCTCCCCGCCATACATGCCATGTGCGGCAAGTTGCGAGAATTCGAGGAAGGGGGAGGCCGGGTCGATCAGGGCGCGGATTCGGTCCCGTGGCAGCAGCTTGCCGCGGTCCAGGTGCCGCTTGCGGGCCACATCCCCGCCGCCGAGCCGCACCCGATCCACCGTGTCCCGTAGCGCGGCGACCAGCACCTGCATCCGGGCGGCATTGCTGCGGAAGCCCTCGGCGCGCGGATCGGCCGCGCTGACGATCACCGGCATGTGCGGCACTCCCCCTGGTTGGCGCTACTGCGACATGCCGGGTGGGGTGCCGTCAATCCGGCGGCTGGACAACAAAAAAGGGCGCCCGAAGGCGCCCTTTTCCATTTGGCTTCGAGAGAAGCCTGCGATCAGCGCAGGACGATCTCGACGCGGCGGTTCTGCGGCTCGCGCACGCCATCGGCGGTCGGGACCAGCGGGCGGCTCTCGCC
>LNFM01005325.1_pt1 | contig 23788 bp, 24 predicted proteins | sample 596031 | NCBI WGS metagenome assembly LNFM01 (sample SAMN04254537, study PRJNA301005) | activated carbon metagenome | isolation source: dual media filters at the Ann Arbor, Michigan drinking water treatment plant | place: USA: Ann Arbor | reverse complement strand
TCACAATTCCAATAACTTGTTATCTCCGATAGACTTCGAAAATCAATTCAGAAAAACGGCTGATGCGTGTCTACAAAACTAGTGGCGATTCAAACCGCATTTATGCGGAATATCAATCCAATCGACGTGCTTTAGATGACGACATTGCTGCAGAGCGCGCTAATATGCAAAAAGCCTACAGTGACCTCGCAGCTACAAAAGAAATACAACATAAATTAGAACAAACCTTACCAGGCTATCAAGCACAAGAAGCCGCCTATGACAAATTAGTCAAAGACGGTTTCGCAGGCAAACTCATGGGCCAAGAAAAACAACGTGAGCGCATAGAAGCAGAACAAGACCTGCGTGCGCAAGAATTTAATAGCAAAAGCCTGCAAGCGAGTATTGCCCAATCTCAAAAACGCCTTAACCAAATTCAATCCGATTATCGCCAACAATTAGAAGCTGAACGTGTTGCCATATACGCCGAACACCAAACATTAGAACAAGAATGGGCCAAACAATCCCACAGAAATAGCTTGCTAGAATTAAAAGCCCCACAAGCAGGTATTGTGAAAGACTTAGCCACGCATACCCCAGGCACAGTGGTATCACCTGGCACGGTATTAATGACATTGGTCCCTAATAACGAAGTCTTACAAGCAGAGGTATGGCTTAAAAACGAAGATGCAGGCTTTGTACATGCTGGCCAAATCGTCAAGGTTAAACTCATGGCTTATCCCTTTCAAAAATACGGCATGATTGATGGCAAGGTATTGCAAGTCAGTGCCGATGCCACGGACAAATCCAATTCAAACAATAACCAAAATAACCAAAACGACATGCAAAACGCATCATCAAACACTCAATTGGCTTATCGCACCATCGTGCAACTGGATAAACAACAGCTCGAAATCGAACAAGACAAACTTCACCTGACAGCAGGCATGCAAGTCGCCGCCGAAATCAAACTGGCAGACCAAACGGTGATGCAATATTTACTATCACCAGTCAGAAAAGCATTTCATGAGGCAGGACGAGAGCGCTAAATACTGCCGTAATTATTAGATAAAGTTGCAATAATACAACTTTATTCAAAATATTTTTAATGCATTTTTGTCATTTTTCAAAAGCTTGAAATTACTTCAAATCACTTGAAACTTTCTTCAAATGAGCTTCAAACTCTCTCGGATTCACTTGAAGAAAGTCCGAATATTATCAATAAGTTACACAATAAATTTACTTGACAGCCTCATTTTACCCGCGTAATTTATAAAGCAGATTCATGAACACGCTATAGTGAATCTCACCTTCAATATCAATATTTGAAGGCTTGCTCAAATGTACGTTGGAGCTTGGTAAAAAGTTAAGGTGATGATTACGTCATGTAAGGATCTTCATCAAGGATGGTGCGTATTGATTTGGTAAATCAAACTTTTTACTACATGGGGCATATACAAAAAAACATGCTCGAACCTACAGTTTAAAGGTAAGAAAAATGACTAAGCATCACTCTTATAAAGAAATGGTACGTGCGTTCAATCAATATCCAACGATGTTGCAACAAATCAATGAATTGATTAATCCTCACAAAAATCGCATATTGCAGGTTGCGCAATCAGCGTTACCTGAATCACAATTCAGCGCATTCAAAAAATTATTTCTAGACGAGTTTGGCCAAAAGGGCTTGGAATCCGAATTGGCAAACTTGTTCACGAATGAAAGTAACAATCAACATCATATGGCAGGGAATGGGCAGGAAGATATTACGCAGGGAAGGAGGTGTCATCATGATTGAGCAAACAGACCATCGAATTGCTAATCGTCGCCTATCAACCGATTAACGACTCTCAAATTAATGAAAAAGAATTGCAGCATATCAGCGTATTTTTTACTGAAATATTAGCCGAAATGTTGCAACATATGGAGCAAGACAAGGAGTAATCAAAATGGCGGTTGCACTATACGCAAGAGTATCCACAGTCAGGCAAGCCGAAAAAGATTTATCGATTCCAGATCAACTCAATCAAATGCGTGATTGGGCTGCTGCGAATGGCTTTGCTATTGCGATGGAATACATTGAAGCAGGTGCATCCGCCACTGATGACAAGCGTCCAGTTTTTCAGCAAATGATTGCCGATGCGACTAGCGACAGCGAACCGTATGAGGCAATCATTATTCACAGTCGATCACGTTTCTTTAGGGATATGTTTGAGTTCCTAAACTATGAACGCATGCTAAAACGCGCTAATTGCAAGCTGGTTTCCATTACACAGATTACCAGTGATGATCCTGCTGGTGAAATGGCAAGCAAGATATTCAGCTTATTTGATGAATACCAAAGCAAAGAGAACGGCAAACACACGTTGCGCGCCATGAAAGAAAATGCAAGACGTGGTTTTATCAATGGCTCAAAACCGCCATTTGGTTATCGCGCTGTTGAAGTGGATATCGAAGGCGCAAAGGGTAAGAAAAAGAAACGCATTGAAGTAGATCCAGTTGAATCAGTTATTGTGCAACGAATTTATGATTGGTATTTACATGGCAACGAACTTGGCTCAATGGGTGCCAAAGACATCGCTACCTATTTAAACAACAAAAACACACCAATGCGAACCCAGCAATGGAACAGAAGCAGGGTGCATGAAGTTTTATCAAGTCGTACCTACATTGGCGAGTATTACTTCAATAAAACTGACAATAAGAATAAACGCATCAAACCTGAATCCGAGTGGATCAAGATGGAGATCACACCCATTATCGAAGCGAGCACGTTTGAGGAAGTGCGCAGCCGCCGCGCGGCCCGTGCTCCCTCAAATGTGCCGCCACGATTAGTTAATTCACCCACTTTGCTCACTGGATTATTAAAATGCGGCATTTGTGGTGCTGGTTTAACGACGGCAACGGGCAAGGGCGGTAAATATCGCTACTACAAGTGCAATACGCGCATAGGCAAAGGCAACCATCTATGTACTACACCAACGTTTCCTATGCAGAAAATGGATGACATTGTGCTATCCACTCTTGCAGACAAGGTTTTTACGGCGGATCGTGTACAGATCATGATGCAAGAAATGCGTAAAAAGCAGCAGGATTCACAGAAAGACCAAACCGCCAAATTGAAACCATTACAAAAAGAACTCGACACACTCAAACAAAGCTCAGAAAGACTATTTGAAGCGGTTGAGAAGGGCTATTTGCCGATGGACGAAACCTTGCAGCATCGCTCACATAAATTGCAGACTAGGCGTCAAGAAATACTGTTAGAAATCGCAGGATTAAAACGTCAGCGTGATTTGCCGACTGATCTATTAAAACCGCAGCATATTAACGCATTCTCCACTGCACTCAGATCCAAGCTATTAGATCGTGAATCAAGGTTCGGCAAAGAATATTTAAAGCTGCTGGTGAATGAAATCAGAATCGAAGGTAATGAAGCGCAAATATCAGGATGTTATGCGGCTTTAGCTGGGGCAATTACAGAAACAAAAAAGGGCACTCTTGGAAGGGTGCCCACTTTTGCATCTAATTGGCTCCTCGACCTGGGCTCGAACCAGGGACACACGGATTAACAGTACAGAAAAGCCAATTGATTCTATAAGTTAAAGTCAAAGAATTATAACGGATTTTTCAGCAGTTGGACTCACCGCATACACATTACTGAACCGAATGCCGAACTAAAAGTATGAGTTTCTTGCATCAGATGTTTTTCCCCTCATGTAAATCAATCACTTAGAAAACTTTTGAACCGAAAACTACAGAAAAATATTTTTGCAAACTTTCACTCAGTCAGTATTTCGCGGTAGTGCATAAATCAGTCAATAAAAAAGATCAACGCTAAAGCGAGATAATGCCGCAAAATAAAAGCGGGGTGATACCCTAACTATACCCCCTCGCAATTCATTGGATACAGGCAACATAGCGGAGCAGGGCGAAGCAGTTTTTGACCACCAAGCCCGACCGTTTTTAATTTTTAAGCAGCCCGACTTACACTTTCTGACTGCGCTGGCATTGCACCAGTAATAATTGCAGAAGCACCAGCTGAAGCCTCATGCAAAGCCTTAATTGATAAATGCGCGTATCTTTGCGTTGTAATTGGGTTGGCATGACCAAGTATTTGCTGAACGACATATAATGAACTGCCAGAATTGACCAGCATAGATGCCCCTTGGTGACGCAAATCGTGGATTCTAAGCTTTGGGAGCCCAGCCTTGATTCTTAATCTTCCCCAAACTTTAGCAATATTCACATAAGGTAAGCCCGTTCTTTTGTTAATAAACAGGTGTTCATAAGTGCCTTTTGTATCCAACTGATTTAAGACTTCAATTGCATTGTCATTTAATGGCACAGGACGTGAGCGTTTTGATTTTGAATTCCGTGCTGGAATCAACCAAACACGTTTATCCATATCAATCTGGTCATGAGTACAATTAAGCGCCTCACCGAGCCTACACGAAGTTGCCAAAAGGTATAGAGCTATATTACAGACTGAGCGACGTGAATCAGTTTTGAGCACTTTTAAGAGCCTAGCTAACTCCTCATCATTCATATAACGCTCTATTTGATTGTCTTCTGGAAACATCTTAATGCCGCTTGCGACATTCTTTTCAAGCATCTGAATTTCAATCGCATAGTACAAGAGCCTACGGGTAAGCTTCAAATGATGATTCGCGGAGGCACAGGCCATTGGTTCGGCCAAAAGGTTAGCGTGGAATGTTTGTATTTGCTGCCTTGTCACTTGGTTTAAGCGCTTAGAGCCCATATGAGCAGAGATGCGGCGAAACAATTCCACGTCACGCTTAAAACTGGCCTTTCTAGGTTTAGCGTAGGGCAAATAATGGTCATTAAATAACTCATCAAACGTAATCACCGCTAAACGCGCTTTTTCTTCAGCACGAGGATCGGCACCTAAATCAATTTCGGCTTTGAGCTTCTTTATAGCTAACTTAGCTTCTTGCAATGAGATCTCAGTTGTTAAACCAATTTTTTGATGACAGGTTTTGCCGTTTATATCCTTGTAACGTAAGTAATAAGTACCTTTGCCTTTGCTTGCACTGCGTACTTCAATATAAAGGCCTGAGCGGTCATCTGAAACAATTTCTTCGCGCAACTTGCCATCAGGACATTGCAGCTTGTGGTCAATAAAATCTTGAGTCAATTTGTGTATAGACATTTAAAATTCCTTATGAATAATTAAAATTAAATTTGGGTCTGTAAGATATTGGGTACTCGTGTTTGCCAGGAACAAATTCCATTGGCAAATTGCCTAGTTGGGCTTGATCAAATACATAAATGCCTACAAATGTCTTTTCACTAACAGGCACTTCATTTTTCCAAAATTCAACACCGCAAAACATTTTTAAAGAATAAGTACGGTTTGGATCTAACAACTTGGCTCTTGCAAATATTCGCGCCACTACGATGTCAGCCGTTTTTTTATTAACTGGATGACCCTTTGCTACAATGTAGATTTCTTGTGCTTGCATGATAATTTGTCCTAAATAAATTAATTTTTTTTGTTCGGCAGGTGCCAGCGTGCAAAAGGTGAAAACCTGCGAAACTGTTTTTGTGAAACCTGCGACCTAATATCGTGGATCGTGTGTGATTGGGGTATTTGAGGCGCCCTTTAGAATCTCGTACATCTTGGCACCACGTGCACCTACCACGAACGACCATTGATGTGCGATAGGGTCTTCGCCCGTGTATTTTTCAATGACAGCTAGGGCAGAGCGTTTACTAATTCCAGCTTCAAGCGCAACCGCATCCGCAAGGCGCATTTTGGTATTAATATCTTCAAGCAAACATACTTTGACGATACGGATAAGCTCGGCATCAGCTTTAATGGCTTCAGCCTGTTTAAGCGGTTTAAGTTGATTAGGGTCTAATGCAGTGACAGAAAAAAGAAGCTGGTTGTAATCAATATTGCTTTCCAACGAATAGGTGTAAGCCGCAGTTTGAGCAACATTGCCACGGCGCTTGATGTTTTCAAATTCAACGACTTTTTGCGTACTTTCTTTATCCGTATTGACTCTAGCAAGCGTATAAGCACAATCGCAGTCATCTAGAATGTCGGAGGTACCGCCATAAACAGGTTTACCATTACTGTCTGGTTTTTTATTGGTATGCGCTAATGAAATTAAGGTGCCGCCTTTTAAGACAAAAACTCTCATGATTTTAGAGAAGCGGCTGGCCTTTTCTTTACTCATCACATCAACAAACTTTTTTAATGTGTCTAGAATGATAATGACATCACGACACAAATCATTTTCAGTCATGTAAATAATGGTGTCGATAAAAAGAGAAGTTTTAAAACCTTTATGACCATCAGCTAACATATGAAAGCCATACTCTTCAGCTATGCGACACTTTTCTAATAAGCCTTGGCCTGTGTCGTCCATATTTAAGTAATAAACTTTAGATGCGTCTAATCTTCCGCTGCTAATGCCTTCGACTATTAGATGCGTTGTGATTAGAGTTTTGCCGCTATTCGGGGAAGAAAAAATAACAGTAGATTGACCACTGAGCGCTAGGTTGCCTAAAGCAGACTTTTGCTCAACAGTGTTTTTTTCAAGCTCCGCTAAGTGACCCATTAGTGAGTATTGATCTAACGGATTAGGGCGTTGCGGTTTGAGTAATGCTAAATGCGATGAGATGGACTCATCAACTGGGGTGTGATTCACATGAATCTCCTTAAATTAAATTACGTGCTTAAAGTGCTTTAGCCAAGCGGCTAATTCTGGTGGGTGCACATTTGCGCTTAATTTAAAGAGATCTATAAGGTTGCTGAGACCTAGGTTTAGAAGTTGTAATTACATAATTTTTGTTTTTGGCCAGCAACTCAAAAACACTTCCACCAGAAACTTTATATTACTAAAAACTACTTTAAATTACAAGTGACTAAAAAGTGCTAATTGCTTGTTTTTAATGGGTTGGAATGGGTATGTGAGATATAACCGCAGCCCTGAAAAACTAAAAATCTGCCAGCCGCAACACGTGCGATTTTGCGCAGAAATCCCAGAATTTCAGGTTCGCAGTTTGTTGCTGCGGCAAGTTTTTAATCAAAATTATCTATCCAAGAAGCTTCCACATCGAAACCTGCTAAAAGTTTGATTTGCTCACTCATTGCAATAGGTAGTAATTCATCGGGTAAATCCCAAGCTAAAACTGTTTCAAGTGCGTTATTAAAGTGATTTTGTGCGTACATAAAATGCTCCTAAATAAATTGGATATAGTTAAAAAAGAAATTAGAAATTGGTAAAAAAACAACAGAAAAAAAAGCCTGACTTGTTCTGTATAGGGTCGGTATTGCAAGTTGGCTAAGGTAAAAAGCTAAGGTGTTGAGGTGTTACAAGGGGTTATGTGGGTTTGAGTTTTGGGTGTAATGGACTACAACTACACTGGACTCAAAAGCCAGCGTTAATAGCGGAGGATTAAGACTTTTGCGGCGTGGATTTTGATGCTGCTTTTTTATTAGGCGAAGCTTTTGCTATGGGCGTAGCTGTTGCCAATTTAACTTTTGGCTCTATGACGTCAAGATTAATGTCAGAGACTTTAAGTGTTGCTATATCTGCCATAAAACTATCAGTTGGCATAAGTGCATAGCAACGTGGATTCTCTGCATCAACTGAAACTAAACCTTCAGCTTTAAGTGCTGCAAATAAGAAAGCAGGGGTGTTGACCGACTTGCCTTTGAATAAGGTGAGGAGCGCAAATGACGTAAGTGGTTTGTCAGCTTTTTCTAGCAAGGTAATTGCAGTTTTAACTGGTACCCATTCAGAACTAAAATAGCCACCACCGCTATTAGTTGCAACACGAATCAGCAATTCATCATTAGCGGTAATGCCAATGTGATAACCAAGTGTGCCTTTGTCTGAGAGCGTAGGGCAGGATGCGTTTTTGAGAATACGAGGCGAAATAGTTTGTTGCATATCAATACTCCTAGTTAAGAAAAAATGATGTCTAAAAATAGCCTACATATAAGATGGCTAAAAACCCGCACTACGGATTCCAAGCACTATCTGTTGCAGTAATGTGCTCGGTAACTCTAGCTGCTTGCCACAGATGTTTAGGTACGTAATAAACACTGCCACCAGCGTTATTCCAGCACAGCAGAAAAATGACCCATTGCGGCTCACCTGTTGATTCTGCTAAGTAGCCACAGCTATCCCACGACATAGCCATATCGGTGACATTAGGCCAAACGCCACCATGCGTCTCAGCCCATGCAAAATCACAGCCGTGGATTTGTTGTAAGTCAGCTTCTACTTCACAAACATAAACATTCCCACCCAAGTATTCTGAATATTGATAAGTAGTTTCGTCTTGTTGAAGTAGCCAGCTAATATCGTCATCGGTGATGTCTAAAGCATTTGCAACTGTAGGATGTGGGTTGCTAGAGATGCCTAGCATGACTGCAGTTTGGTCTTGCAGTAGGCGATAGGGGATAAGTCCAGACTGGTACCGCTGATGTGCTTCATTAAAGTTGTGAATTATTATCATATGTCTCCTTTCTATAGACGTAAAAAAGCCCACTGACCTTTCGGTTCAATGGGCAGGTAAAATGAAGCAGGTAGCTACTTAGCTTCTATATTGTAATACCCTCCAGACTTAAGCTCTAATGTGAAGAGCCTAGTTGCTGAAATGCCTTTTTGAAACTGCACATCACCTACGGTACCTTCGATATCTACATTACAACCATTCGAGCAATGATCTAAAAGTGATTTTCGGCTATCGCGAGCCAGTTGACTGATGTCAACATAAAGAACGGTCGATGCACTCGCACTTTCTGACAGGCTGCCAAAGTCGCCATATACGAAAAAATTGCCTTTGATTTGAACTTTCTGACCAACTAATTTGTTGTAGTCCACATATAAATCGTTAAATGACATACTAGTAACCTTGGTATTTTGTGTCGTGGGTTGTGCTAATGCATCATTGGCATTAGCTAGTAAATGACAATATTCGAAGTTAGATTTCATCACTTCTTCAGAGTTGACTGCCTCAAACGATCTTGATTCTTTGAATTTAGGGGAATCCCATAGGGTGTCATTTAGTCTTTTAGCCATACAGTTGTATAACAATTCTTTCGACTTATCACTCAGATTTTCTATGACTGTATTATCCTTTAGCGAAGACTTGATGGAGTCGTAAAAGCTTAAAAGTAACTCGGTTCTGTAGTTTTCGGTGAGTGCTGGCATTTCTTTGGCGGCAAGTGCAACGGGCTTTTTACTAGCCTTTTTTGTCTCGCTATAAGCTGCCCCTGAAAACGTAACGACGATCAACCCAACAAGAGCAATTACGAATGTGCGTATGTTGTACTGCGGCAGGAGCATATTACTTGATGTTTTTGTATTCATATTTTTCCTTAATTTAATGATTAAAATTTACTACTGCTAATTAACTGTTTTGGCACAACCGCAAACGATACTAAGTATTCCTTAGTATCCAGTCAAGCCAAAAACTAAGAATCTCTTAGATATTTAACCGTACTTAGAGATTAGATGGATAACACATCAGTTATTACGAAACGATTGCTTGAAGCAAGACTGGCATCTGGCTTGTCACAAAAGAAGCTCGGTATTGCGGCTGGGATAGATGAGTTCTCGGCGAGTCCTCGCATAAACCAATATGAGCGGGGCGTGCATGTGCCTGACTTCTCTACGGTTGAAAGGTTAGCTTCGGTGCTTAATGTGCCAACCCCGTATTTCTATACTAGAGATGACGACCTAGCTAAACTGATTTTAAAATACGGACAACTTGATGCTGCTGAAAAAACTGAACTGCTGAAGCTTGTAAATGTAGAATCTGTTAAGAAGTGATGATTTCGTAAAGTATGTAAAAGCCTAATGCAGTAAAAACAACGATCAGCACAATCCGCATTATCAGCATTACCAAAATCAGCACAATCGGCTGAAATACTCCCCATATCATACTAAGTACGAAAAGCAGATGGTCTGCAAGCCAGCCAGATGCAACCCTTACATATCCGTCTTCTTTACCTGTTGCAACAAATCTTGAATGCTCTTGATTAGACCTAGTCATGCGGCGAACCATTAAGCGACTGCGAGCTAGAATAAAATTAATACTTTGTTGTGCCTCCATGATGTTGATGTAGCGGTGATTTGTTTCGTTAGTTTCTGATTGGTGCTTTGCTAGCCCTTGAAAAGCTTTATTTGCCGCACTTGATGATGTGTTAAGTAGGGAGGTTGATACTTGTTTTGCGGTGGTGGTGAGTTTGGGTTTGCGATAAGTGATGTATTTTTTAGTGTTAACGATAGCATTATCCTTTTTGTAAGTTAAAGAAAATTTTACATAATCACTTGAACAATTGCATCAGTTCTACTGTTTCACCACTTTCAAGCACGACAACGGTGTCTGTTGTGGCTGGACTACCTTTAGTATCTGCAAAGGCAGCCGCATTAATGTGCTGACCATTTAAGGTTAAAGTACCGCCTGTTTGTTGGATGAGATGAAAGGCTGTACCAATGAATGCTTGCCAAGTGGTTGCATAGCAGTATTCATGACCATCTTCACCGTCACTGAAAGCAAAGCCCATTTCGGCTAGGGATGTGACGGTATCGTTTTCATAAGCTAAGGTATTGTCTTGTAGTTCAAGGGTGATTTTAATTTAGTTCTCCTTTCGATGGATGTAAAAAACCCGCAAGCTTTTGGCTGTGCGGGTGGCTTTGAAACTAATGGTCGTATTTATGCAAAGACAATGACAGAGGTTATTAGGTATTCAGTATTTTTCAATTTGCGGCATAATGTAGCAATGTTTTGCTCATAGAGCAGTTCAATCTAAGTGGTTTTGTTGAAAACAATGGAGTGTAGTAAATGGCTGTAAAGCAAAGCAATAAAAAAAATAGTAAAAGCATTGAAGAAACCCTCTGGGATTCTGCCAACAAACTACGTGGTAGTGTAGAGCCTGCCGAATATAAACACGTAGTGCTTGGTCTGATATTTCTAAAATTTGCCAGTGACAAATTTGAAGAACACCGCCAAACGCTGATTACCAAAGGGCAGGAGAAATATATTGAGATGCCTGAGTTTTACAATCAGAGCAATGTTTTTTTCTTAGATGAAATAAGCCGTTGGAGCTATATCATCAAAAACTCAAAGCAGAACGATATTGCTTTAAAGATTGATACTGCCCTGCACAATATTGAAAAAAACAACAAAGCCCTTAAAGGTGCTTTACCAGACAATTATTTTTCTCGATTGGGATTGGACATTACCAAGTTATCTTCCCTGCTCGATACCATCAACGATATAGATACCCTTAAAGACAAAGCTCACGATATTGTAGGCAGAGTTTATGAATATTTTCTTTATAAATTTGCCTTAGCAGAAGGGAAAGGGAAGGGGGAATTTTACACGCCCAAAAGTATTGTTAACCTTATTGCCGAATTGATAGAGCCATATAAAGGTATTATCTACGACCCCGCTTGTGGTTCTGGCGGCATGTTTGTTCAGTCCATTAAGTTTATTGAAAATCACCACGGCAACAAAAAAGAAATTTCCATTTATGGTCAAGAGTACACAAACACTACTTATAAACTGGCAAAGATGAACCTTGCCATTCGCGGTATTAGCGCTAACTTGGGTGAAAAGGCAGCCGATACCTTTGCAGACGACCAGCACAAAGACCTAAAAGCCGATTACATCATGGCAAACCCACCTTTTAACCAAAAAGATTGGCGTGCTGAAAACGAGCTGATAGATGATCCTCGCTGGCGTGGTTATGATGTACCACCTAAAAGCAATGCCAATTATGCTTGGATACTCAACATGGTGAGCAAGCTTAGTGAGAATGGTGTAGCTGGTTTTATATTGGCAAATGGTGCATTAAGTGGCGGCGGTGAGGAATATAAAATACGCAGAAAACTAATTGAAAATAATTTGGTAGAAGCTGTTTTGGTATTGCCTCGAGATATGTTCTATACAACTGATATTAGCGTAACGCTTTGGATATTGAACAAAAACAAAAAAGAAACCGTGGTTAGCATTGGTGATGAATCACATCACCACCGTAACCGTGAAGAAGAAGTATTGTTCGTCGATTTAAGACAATGGGGAACAGAATATGAAAAAATGTATATGGAACTTATCCCCTATGAGATTGAAAAAATCGTAACCAACTTTCATAACTGGCGCAAAATAAACTACAAAGACACCTACAAAAATGTACCTGAATATTGCTATTCAGCTAGTTTTGAGGAGTTGAAAGCCAATGACTTTTCGCTTTTACCTAGTAAATACATTGAGTTTATTGACCGAGACAGCGAAATTAATTTTGACAAAGAAATGAAGCGAATCCAAAAGGACTTCAAAATCCTTTTGAAAGAAGAAAAAGAATCGCAGGAACAACTGATTAACGCTTTTAAGGTTTTGGGCTATGAGTTATAAGCGTATTGGTGACTACATACATTTGGTTGACAAGCGAAATAATGATTTTGGAGTCACTCTTTTACGTGGGGTATCAACAACCAAGAAGCTTATTGAATCTGTTGCTAACATGTCTGGCGTTAGTTTGTCGGCTTACAAGGTTGTTAAAACAAGGCATTTTGTTTATGTAGCTGATACCTCAAGACGGGGTGAAAAAATAGCAATTGCACTTAATGATAGTGAACCTTGTGTGGTTTCTAGCATTTATACAGTATTCGAGGTAATAGATGAAGATAGGCTTCTGCCTGAATATTTATTTATGTGGTTTAATCGTTCTGAGTTTGACCGCTATGCTCGATTCAATTCTTGGGGAAGCGCAAGGGAAACTTTTGATTGGTCTGATATGTGTGAAGTGAAAATCCCTATCCCAAGCATTGAAGAACAACGAAAGTTTGTTGCCCTATACAGTGGGTTACTCAGCAACCAAAAAACCTACGAAAATAGCTTGGAAGATTTGCAATTGATTTGTGATACTTACATCGAAAACCTGATTAAAACGCAACAGCCCAAGGTACTTGGTGAATATATTGAGCAGTCAGACGAACGTAACATAGGCTTAAAGAATGACAACCTTCTTGGCATAAGTGTGAACAAAGTTTTTATAGAAACAAGGTCACAAAAAGAAAAGCTTGATTTATCCAACTACAAAGTTGTTCGTCCAAGAGAATTCGGATATGTTTCAGTGACCTCACGAAATGGGGAAAAAATATCTATTGCCATTTTAGATGATGAGGCAGGTCTTCTTTCGAGTACTTATATAGTTTTTAGAGTGAAAGATCATTCCGAAATGTTACCTGAATATCTATTTTTATGGTTTTCACGACCAGAGTTTGACCGTTATGCAAGATTTCACTCTTGGGGCAGTGCAAGGGAAACTTTTGATTGGGCTGATATGTGTAACGTTAAATTACCAATTCCTGACATAAAAGTTCAAGAAGCCATTGTCACTATTTATCACACTTTGGAAACTCGTAAACGTATTAATGTGCAATTAAAAAATACCATTAAACCACTTTGCCCCGTGTTGATGAAGGGCGTTGTAGAGAATCTTTCGGAATTAGCGACCATGGAAAGCTAAGTCAATGAAATTCACCGAGGATAAATTAGAAAAGGCTTTTATTGAGTTGTTGGGAAACGAAGGATTTCCCCACCACTTGGGTAATACGATTACACGTGCAGCAGATGAAGTATTGATTGAAGAAGACTTACTCCACTACTTGCTTACCAAGTACAAAAGCAATCAGCTCACAGTTACCGAAGCCAAGTCTATTGTTCTTCAACTGAAAACCTTACCTGCTAGCGACCTGTACGAAAGCAACAAAACCATTTTACGTTGGTTGAGTGATGGTTTTATTCTAAAGCGTGAAGATCGCAACCAAAAAGATATTCACATTGAGTTGATTGACTATAGTAGTTTAGAAGCTCAACTTACCAGTCCTGACTTAGATACGCTAAAGGTTTCACAAACAACGGCAAAATATACAACCGATTTTAATATCTATAAGTTCGTCAATCAGTTAGAAATCATCGGTAGTGAAAAGCGCATACCAGATGGGATCATTTACATCAACGGTTTACCTTTGGTGGTGTTTGAGTTTAAAAGTGCTATTCGAGAAGAAGCTACTATTTTTGATGCGTTCAATCAGCTAACCATTCGCTATCGTAGAGACATTCCAGAACTGTTTAAATACAACGCTTTTTGCGTGATTAGCGACGGCGTAAACAACAAGGCAGGTTCGTTTTTTGCGCCTTATGAGTTTTATTATGCTTGGCGTAGAGTAGCAGGTTTAGCAAAAGATGTTGATGGCATAGACAGCATGTTTACCTTAGCTCAAGGCATGCTCAACCAAAATCGATTACGGGATATTATCCGCAATTTCATTTACATCCCTGACTCATCAAAAAAGAACGAAAAAATAGTATGTCGCTACCCACAATACTATGCCGCAAAACGCTTATTTGACAATATTAAGCTAGCTCAAAAACCTGAGGGCGATGGAAAAGGTGGCACTTACTTTGGTGCAACAGGTTGTGGCAAAAGTTTTACGATGCTTTACTTAACAAGATTGCTAATGAAGAGCGAGCACTTTGCAAGCCCAACCATTGTAATGATTACCGACCGCACTGATTTGGACGACCAATTATCTGGGCAATTTACCAACGCTAAAAAGTTTATTGGTGACAATACTGTAGTCAGCGTAGAGGGTCGAGCCCATCTGCGTGAGTTGATACAGGGCAGACAAAGTGGTGGTGTTTTCCTAACGACTATCCACAAGTTTACAGAAGATACTCAGCTACTCAGCGATAGAACTAATGTCATTTGTATTTCAGACGAAGCGCACCGTAGCCAAGTTAACCTTGATCAAAAAGTTAAAGTGACAGAGAAAGGTGTTACCAAGACATACGGTTTTGCCAAATACTTGCATGACTCATTACCCAATGCCACCTATGTCGGGTTTACTGGTACGCCGATTGATGCCACTTTAGATGTATTTGGTAAAGTGGTAGATGCTTACACTATGACTGAATCCGTAAGAGATGAAATCACGGTAAGAGTTGTGTACGAGGGCAGAGCCGCTAAAGTAGCATTAAACAATGGTGAATTAGAGAAAATTGAACAGTATTACAAAGATGTAGCCGAAGAGGGTGCCAATGAATACCAAATAGAAAAAAGCAAAGAAGAATCGGCAAAATTGCACGCTATTCTGGGTGACCCTAAGCGTCTGCAAGCCTTGGCAGAAGACTTTGTAACACATTACGAAAACAGAGTTTCAGAGGGCGCCACCGTAATTGGCAAGGCAATGTTTGTGTGTAGTAGCCGTGAGATTGCTTATGACTTTTACAAAAATGTAATTGCTTTACGTCCCGAGTGGAACGAAGTAAAAGTTGCTGCCGATAATGAAAAGTTAAGTGAAGAAGAGCAAAAGAAAATTAAGCCAATGGAACGAATCAAAATGATTATGACCAGAGGCAAAGACGATGACGAAACGCTTTATAATTTATTGGGCACTTCAGATTATCGCAAAACATTAGATACCGAATTTAAGAACGAGAAATCCAATTTCAAAATTGCCATTGTGGTTGATATGTGGCTCACTGGTTTTGATGTGCCATTTTTAGATAGCATTTATATTGATAAGCCCATCAAACAACATAACTTGATACAGACCATTTCGCGGGTGAACCGCAAGTTTGAAGGCAAGAACAAAGGTTTGGTTGTTGATTATATTGGTATCAAAAAGCAAATGAACCTAGCTTTAGCTCACTATAACAAAGGCGATAAAGATAATTTTGAAGACATTGCTGAGTCTTTAATTATCGTCAGAAACCATTTAGACCTTTTGGCAAAAATATTCCATCAATTTGACACTATGAAATACTTCAAAGGCACAGCTATTCAACAGCTGAACACACTGAATATGGCCGCCGAGTTTGCACAAAAAACCAAAGATTTAGAAACCCGATTTATGGGCTTAGTGCAGCGCTTAAAGGCTGCTTATGATATTTGCGTAGGGAGTGAAAACTTAACTCAAGTTGAGAGAGACCATACCCATTTTTATTTGGCAGTTCGTTCTATTGTTTTCAAACTCACCAAAGGTGGCGCACCTGACACCGCACAAATGAACGCAAGAGTGCGGGAAATGATAAAAGAAGCCCTGCAAAGTGATGGCGTGCAGGAAATATTTAAGCTGGGCGCGGAAGAAGAAACCGAGCAAGACCTGTTTGATGAAGATTACTTGGCTAAGATTGATAAAATTAAATTGCCGAATACTAAAATTAAATTGCTACAGCAATTATTAGCAAAAGTAATTGGCGAAATGAAGAAAGTAAACAAAGCCAAGGGCGTTGATTTCACAAAGAAAATGCAGGCACTTGTAGAGCGTTACAACGAGCGAGATGAAAACGACATTTTACGCAGTGAAGTTTATGAGGAAATGGCGGAGCAACTCACCAATTTAATCTGGGAGGTTCACAAAGAATTTTCTGCTGGTGATGCATTAGGAATAGATTTTGAAGAAAAAGCTTTTTATGACATTCTAAAAGAGCTTTGTGTGAAATATGACTTTAGTTACCCTGAAGATAGGCTTGTTGAATTAGCAAAAGCAGTTAAAACATTGGTTGAAGACCAAGCTAAGTTCCCTGACTGGAATAAGCGAGATGACATTAAATCAGCATTAAAAGTTGGTTTAATTTTACTATTAGATGAATTTGGTTATCCGCCAGTAGAGAGAGACGAAGTATATATGGAGATTTTTGAACAAGCTGAGAACTTTAAAAAATACAATACGGTTTGATATGTTAATTTCGAATTAGATGTTTACCGTTAATTAGATATGAGACTAAAAGTATCTACCGCATTTGCAGCGATTCAACATTATGCCGTCAAAACTCTAGCCCCTAAGCACATCAACAATATGGTGAGATAATGGCAGGCGATTGAAACTGCAGGATACCCCAACCATGCTCCCTGACAGGTTGAGTCATAATGGCAGCATAAGGGGACGAGGCAGGGGGGTCGTGGCGTTTTCCACCGTTTTTGGTTACATCCGCGCAGGCGATGTTTGGGGAGTGTTTAGCGCTTAAATTGTGGTGTCCAAGATTCAACCAGTGACTTCTCACCTTCTTCGTCTTCAGTATCAGGAATATCTATGTCGTATAGTACAGTGAGTGTTTTTCCATAGCTTCCTAACCCAATAATATCTTCACTAATTTCAATATTATGTGAACCACCAAACCAGTCCTGAAGGTTGGAGGTTTCTTCAATGCAAACTGTTCTATGGACGTTCTCAGTATCTTGGTTGAATGTAAATGTCGGAGTATTGCGTGATAAAAGTTCACGCTTGCGAAGCCAGTCAATACCACTAACAGCCTTAAGGGTTTCAGACATAAAGCAATGGTCAATTCGATTACCAATACTAATCACTATTGCCACGGGTTCGCGTGAGCATTGCGAATAACGGATTGCAGTAGCATGTAGCGAAGTGTTGCATAGGCTTGCTAAGTTCTTGACTGCCACGATTCCCTGACCTGCTTTCTCAAGCTCTGGAAAGAACAAGTGACGCGGCATTAGTAGGCCAGCAGCAAAACCATCAGCCTCCATCTCATAAATGTCTTTGGATTCATAACCCGCTCTAGATTCATGTATTCCATTAACTAACACTGCATCCGCATGTCCAGGTAAGAAATAGTGCCCCAACTCATGACTAACGCTATATCGCTGAAATGGCACATTATCAATATGTGTAGCATAAGCGATAGCAAACTCGTTACCGACTCTTATCAGCATGCCAGACACACCAGAATTACTAGTTGATTTGGCTTCCACAATAATTTCACGCTCACGTGCAATTGCAAAAGGGTCAATTGGCAATGTCGTTAGTTTCCAACCTTTAATAAGCTGTTCCGCTGCTAGTGCACCAAAATGATAATGGTTTCGGCTCATTTTTTATTTGATGTTTTAGAAGCCACCTTATTTGCAAGCATTGCAATAAGCTCGTCAGCAACTTTTCGATCTGATCCTTGCAGTTTGTTGTAATGGCGATGCAGAGTGCTTGCACCAGCCATATCATTGAAATTATCCACTAACCCCAATAGATAGTCTGTAGAAACATCTAGATTGTCAGCAAGCAAGCGAAGATTATCAAAAGAGGGCTTACGACTTCCAGTCTCAAAATGTGACACAGCCGAAGGTTGTAGGCCAGTTTTCTCTGCTAAATCACCTTGACTAAACCCGCGATATTCCCTTGCGGAACGTAATCGGCTAGGAAATATTTCAGTTGGGGGTATTGACATTGATATATCTTCTCCGTAAAATTAAATATGACGAACCCGTATATAGCCCATTTTGGGCTTTTATTAAAACTTTAGGTTGACGAATGCGTCAAATTTTATATGACAATTTTATATATGTAAAGGATTTATCATGGCAGATGTAAGAGTAACCTGTATTATAAAACCAAACCCACAAAGTCCACATGAACACATTACGCACATCGGAAATCCACCTACATGGGTGTGGCCACGCGAGGATGTCATTAAAAGCATAAATGAAAAGACAAATACTTTTTATGTGCTTGATCCTGTAAGTGGAATGCGCGCAAATATTGGAGTATTTAGTGCTGAAGGTAGGCTGCCATATTTACGAACTTACGCAGATGGGCAATGGAACAACAATCTACTATCGCTAAACCAGTGTCAGTATCGCTAAAAGCATCTAAATTGATGTGTATAGGTTACAAAATAGATATTAAAAAACTAACAATCTACACTTGAAATTTAAATACTCACCCCCATATATAGTGTTAAATCCTGCAATGACCTCGATATAATGTGCTAAGAGGCTACATAAGGCACTATGCTTAAATTCAAGTAAAGGGATGTAATGGCTAAAAAAGAACTGCTACGAAATATAGCTGACTCAGTCCAACGTCAGTTATGGGCTCGTGCTGCTGGTCGGTGTCAATTTGCTGGCTGCAACAGAATTCTCTATCGTTCGCCAGTAACCTTAGAAGATGTGAACATATCCGAACAGGCGCATATCTATTCGTTTTCGAAAGATGGTCCTCGTGGACATGGACCGCATAAAAGCAACTCAAAAGATTTAAACAACATTGAAAACCTTATGCTTGTTTGTCATGACTGCCATAAAAAAATAGATGCCGATAAAAAAGGTGAAAAGTATTCTGCACAAATGTTGCAAGAATGGAAATCACAGCATGAGCAGCGCATATATATAGCCACTGGAATTGACCCTGAGAAAAAGACAAATGTTGTTTTTTACACGGCTAACATTTCAGAGCAAGCTTCGCCAATACTTAAAAAAGATGCTCTGTTGGCTTTAACCCCAAACCGCTACCCAATAGATGAAAATTCTATCAACCTCTCGATGAAATGGGCTGGCGAAGATAATGATAATAATTTTTGGAATACTGAACAAAACAACCTCAAGGCGGAATTTAACACACAAATAAAGCCAAGAATGGGTGGTGAAAATTCTCATTTTTCAATATTTGCTTTAGCTCCAATCCCTTTATTAATAGTGCTTGGGACATTATTTACTGATAAACCACAAGTTGATGTATACCAACTAATTCGTGAACCAAAAACATGGAAGTGGCAAACACCACCAAATAGCTTTGCCTTTAAAGTTATACCTCCCACTTCATTTGACCACCCCCCCGTGCTGGTTATGTCACTAAGCGCAAAAATCAATCACGAGAGAGTTAAGGCGGTATTAAGTAATGAGTGTTCGGTTTGGGAAATCACAGTAGACGATAAGTTTTGTAATAATGACTTTATGCGGTCACGCGAACAATTAATTGAGTTTAGTGAAGTTATGCGCAAACTCATCTCTAGAATAAAAGAAAAACATGGTGATACTGAATTATCGATTTTTCCAGCGATTCCAGTCTCATGTGCTGTAACTATGGGGCTAATCAGAATGCCAAAAGCTGACATGCCTTGGGTTGTTTATGACCAAAGCAACAAAGTCGGCAAATTCATTCACGCATTAAAAATTGGAGAAACAAATGGAAAATAACCGAAAAATTACTTTACTTAAGCAATTAACTCAATCACTCGAGCTACCTGATACAGCCTATGAAAAGGCTATCAACCGTTACGAAGACTTGGGAGATTGGTTTGATAGAGACAATTCAGCATTAAAACTAAATAAGCCACATATCTTTCCTCAAGGTTCATTTAGATTAGGTACTGCTATTAAGCCGATTAACGAAGCCGATAGTTATGATTTAGATTTAGCGTGCAATATTCGCGCAGGCTTTGCCATGTCAACTCATTCACAAAAACAGTTAAAAGAGGCTATTGGTAATGAGCTTGAGGGATATCGTGTCGCTAGAGCAATTAAAGCCGAAAAAGAGGAAAAACAGAGATGCTGGCGGCTTGAGTATGCTGATACTGTAAGTTTCCACATGGACATTGTGCCATGTATTCCAGAAACTGAAAATAATCGTCGTATGCTAACTGAGTCAATGCAGAAACACAGTGGCCTTAGGTTTGAAGATGCATCAAGTTTATCAAATTTTGCAGTATGCATTACCGATAACTTAGACAAGACAAAGTATGAGTACATTACTAATGACTGGCAAATTAGCAATCCTGAAGGCTACGCGAAATGGTTTGAGTTACAAATGAGTAGGCGATATCTAAATGAATCTGCTTTAGCAAAGGCACAGGTCGATTCAATCCCAATATTTAAGAGAAAGACACCTCTTCAACAAATTGTTCAATTATTAAAACGCCATAGAGATGTTACGTTTGCATCTGAGTCAGATGCCAAATCAAAACCAATTTCCATAATTATTACTACTATTGTTGCGGCCGCATATTCAGGGACATCTGAATTAAACCTTGCATTAGAAGAGGCTCTTAAAGCACTAAACAATTTTGTAATATCAGATAGCAGTAAAGTCTCTAATCCTGTAAATCCAGAAGAAAATTTTGCAGACAAATGGACAAGCCCAAAACACACGCAATATAACCTGAAGAGAAATTTTCACCTCTGGGTGGCACGAGCAATTAGAGACTTTAATTTACTTTTATCAGCAAATGATGCCCAAAGAATTTCCGAAGTCGCTGAAGATGGTTTTGCTATTAGAAAAAGTGATGATGATTGGGCTAGGCAGTTGGGTTTAGTAAGTTCCATGCCTATTATTTCCAGTACTCCAAAAAATATAGATGTTGTACAAGCAAAACCTTGGTGCAAGGATTGATTGTTTGCTTCTGAATAGTTCTATTAGTGAGCTTTTGGATAAGTATCAAAGGCTATCACTCGCCCCTTCAACTGGCGAGTATATAGCTATCAAAGGTAAGATTAGCTTAAATCATACATACAAAAATGCAAATCCTATCAAAGACACCTACGAACTACTCATTAAAGTACCATCAGACTTTCCAAAATCAGTCCCAATAATCTTAGAAACTGGTAATAAAATACCTAAGCTTAACGACAACCATGTAAATCCTGACGGCACTTTATGCTTAGGCACTCCGCTTAAGCTGCAATTATTTTTAGTAAAATATCCTAGCTTAGTTGATTTTGTTGAAAGAGTGCTTATCCCTCATCTGTACGCTGTTTCGAACAAACTAAATGGTGGAGAGTTCATATTTGGAGAATTGGCACACGGCTCAGCAGGTGAGCTTTCAGACTATGAAGACATATTAGGCGTTAAAGGTGTGGTCGCAGTCAAAAACGCACTTAACTCCTTAAGGTCTTACAAAAAAAGAATAGCAAATAAAAAAGTTTGTCCATGTGGGTGTGGGCGTCGCTTGGGTTCATGCATAACACACTTTAAGTTAAATTCAATAAGGACAGGTTTTTCAAAAAAATCGTTTGACGCAGTTCTAACCGAATTTAACAATCGATTGGAGCGGGCAAAAAATATTGACTAGTGGCTGCGTTGTTATTGTAATGACCTAATAAACTGCAACATTTAATTAGAGATATTTTGTTGTCTATCTTCAAATTCTAAATGTTAATTTTTGTTTTTAAGAATTTTGCGGATTCATAAGAAAAGCCTTACATCGCTGTAAGGCTTTTAAAATTTGGCTCCCCGACCTGGGCTCGAACCAGGGACACACGGATTAACAGTCCGTTGCTCTACCGGCTGAGCTATCGAGGAATCGGTAGGACTTATGAAGCCGTGATAATACTGGCTTAGTGCTTTTTGGTCAATCGTTACACTCAATAATTTATAGGTTAATGATGAAAAAATATAAAAAAATACTGTTTGGCATAGGGCTTATTGTTATTGCGCTAGTTATCTTGCCATTTTTGGTGCCTACGCAATCTTATTTGCAGAAGGCAGAACGTATTGCCAGCGACAAATTGGGTGTGCCAGTGACGATTGCGAGTGGGGGTGGGTAAAAATCAGGAAGTAATAGTTGATGAATTGGTTGTTGTGCCAACTTTGAGTTCTTTATTTGCTGACATTAAACAGGTTAATTTGAAAGTTGCTAAGCCAGTTATTAAAAAAGACATATTGACTATTATTTCCACACTATCTGCCAATAAATCAGAAAACGCAGAGGCTGCGGCAGTAAATATCAGCCATATAGATATTGCTGATATGAAGCTGATTTGGCCTGACATTGATTTACCAGTTTTTAACGCTGAAATTGCATTAACTAAACTGAATCAAGTAGATTCTGCGGTTGTGCAGACCGTAGATGGCAAGCTTAAAGCAGATGTGACCCCAAATGGTGATGAGCATTTGGTCAGGCTAAGTGCAGAAAAGTGGACATTACCCATTGGGCTACCGTTATTGATTGATAAAGCGATGCTTGAAATGCATCTTAAAGGCAATCAATTAACGATACCTAAAATTGATGTGGCACTTTATCAAGGTAAGCTGGCAGGGGATGCAGTGTTAACTTGGCCAACGGACAAAAGTGCCGCTAGTTGGAAATTGAATGGTCGCTTAAGTATGAACAATTTATCTGTAAAAGAGCCCAGCAGCATGATGAGCAAAGCGGTGTATTTGAGCGGTAGTCTATTTGGTAATGGCGGTTTTTCAGCCTCGGCTAAACAAGCAGGGCAATTATTAGAACGTTTACAGGCTAGCTTTACATTTAAAATCGACCACGGCGTTCTGCATGGCTTAGATTTAGCAAAAGTCGCTAGTTTATTAATCAAGCAAAGCCAAAATGGTGGGCAAACGCAGTTTGACACTTGTTCTGGCTTATTAAATGTATCTGGCAAACAATATCATCTGAAAAATTTGAATATTAGTTCGGGTTTATTGGTTGCTAAAGGGCAAGTAAAAATCAAGCCTAATAAAGCGCTAGATGGCTTAGTGGCGGTTGAAGTGAAAAACAGCATTAGTTTAGTCGCGATTCCATTAGATGTTTCTGGTACGGTGAGTAAGCCAGTCGTATTGCCATCTAAAGCGGCTTTAGCAGGCGCAGCAGCGGGGACTGCGATTTTAGGCCCTGGCGTTGGGACAAGCTTGGGTATTAAAGCCGCAGGTGCTTTAGATTCTGTTAAAAACTTATTCGGAAATAGCGATTAACTTGAAGTTAGCTTTACCTTATAGTTTTTGTTCTAAGGCTTGGCGCTCTAGTTCTTCATCCGACAATGCTGGAGAGCTATCTAAGACTGCTAACTCTTCAAGAAAAGCGACAGTAGGCTGCTCTCCACCTAAAACATCATCTAAGGTCTGAGGACCTTTTACACTTTTAAGTACAGGGTCAATCGTTTGAGTTTCTAGATATTTGTTTGGTTTTGTTTTAAAGGAGCTTACAACTAAGTAATAAGCCACTCCTATTGTGGTAGCCCCAAAAAGTAGATAACAAATACCTATCCCATATGCGCCATATTGTGTAAATATCCAATTTCGTAAATGGC
>LNFM01004947.1_pt1 | contig 23788 bp, 21 predicted proteins | sample 596031 | NCBI WGS metagenome assembly LNFM01 (sample SAMN04254537, study PRJNA301005) | activated carbon metagenome | isolation source: dual media filters at the Ann Arbor, Michigan drinking water treatment plant | place: USA: Ann Arbor | reverse complement strand
GTTTCCGTCCCGGCACCAACCAGCCCTACACATCTGAAAATGGTCCCTGGCATACCGACGAAATCACCGCGCTCGTCAACGGCGGCAACGCCGGCTGGGATCCGCGTCCCAACATGGCTGGCCGCGGCGACTGCCCCGATAAGTATTGCGGCTACTCACCCAACCAGATGGGCGCCGTCGATCCCAAGGAACGTTCGAAGTTCATGCCCATGACGGACCTTGCGACATATCCGAACGCCATGAAGCCCGCCTGGAACAACGAGGGTCTGTCGCAAGGCACGTTCGGTTCGACGTGGCTCACTGGCAAGCAGTGGAAGTCGTGGGATGGCCGCCTCATCGTTGGACTGACCGGCATTGGCGTTCACGGAACGCCGGTCGGCAACCGCCTCGATGTCCTCGACATCGCAGCGGACGGCTTGTCTGCCACGCGCACGATGGCGAACCTGCCGATGCCCGCCGGACGCTTCCGCTCCGTCGTTCAGGGACCGGACGGCAATCTCTACACCGCACTCGATGAAGGCTCCATTCTAATGCTGAAGCCGAACTGATACGCGTCTCGGCCGCACGGCTAACTTCGTCGTGCGGCCACTTGACTAGATTTCCCCAACCATCATCACGCTCTCGATTCACATCTCTCTTGCCGCGGACTGATACACGTGCGTTTCAAACGATAGGCCGTAGGCAAAAGCAAATGGGGAACAATATCGAAAGAAAAATTCCTGCCCCCACGCTCGATAAAGTCATTCTCGTTGGCCATGGTTCGGTCTCCGACCGCTGCAGATCGCAGGAGCTTTCCGACCCCCTTAAGTACTAAGGGGCGATGGAAGTCGTGGCGATGAATATCTTTGTGCGCACGCCGTGTCGGTGAAATTGGGAGCCCACATTCTTAATGGTCGAGGTCGTGCTTGAGGACGAAACAGATCATCTCTATGGATGTGTCTGGACAGAGTGGATCTGTATTCGCCTGTTGAGGCTTGTGTGAGGCGGTGTCTGATTACAATCGACCCGCCAGACTTCGATGATCTGGCGGGTCTCATGCATGTTCGACAACAGCGTCTCGTTCAGGCCGTCGTCTCGGAACCGGCCGCTGAAGAACTCGGTGAAGCCGTTCTGCTGCGGTTTGGCACCGACGATTTTAAGGTCGGCGCCCTACCTCGCAATTAGTTGGCACGGGACATGAGGGGAGTGATACGCCGAACGGCGACGCGTCGATTCTGAACCTCGGCTTCTTCCGTGCTTATCTTCAAATACTGCTCTCCATATCCCTGTGTCGTAATGTTTTCAGGCGGTACACCAAACTCTTGCGTGAGAATGATCGCCAGCGTTTCAGCCCGTCGATCGGAGAGACTAAGGTTATCGTCGTCAGAGCCAACAGCGTCGGTGTGACCCTCTAACAAGAACATCTCGTTTGGATTACGCTTGATGACGCGGTTCATGGCATTGGCAATACGCTCCAATGCCGGGTACTGACCTGGGGAGACATCCCACGCGCCGAACGCGAAGTTGATAGCGTCGAGATCAATACGGCGCATGCGGTCTCGCAGTGTCGGAGACCGCCTGACTTCTTCGAGAGAGTACGACCTCTCAATCTGTTCTATCGGCGGGGCCGACAAGGCATCATAGACGTCGCTATCACTTGCCTCTTCGTAGTCCACGATATACGCGCTGCGCGGAATTGTGATGCGCGGCGGCGGTAAATCGACGATTCCGTCAATGAACGATCCGTCACGATGGCGCCGATAATAGTCGCGGTTGTCGAACAAGATCACCTCGCGCCCGCTCCTGTCGCGCCGGTAGCGGCGCAGCGCTCGGCCGCGATCGTCCGTTTCGGTGAAGATCTCAATACCGCCGGGCCGAATGTTGACCGAAATGTCGAGTCCATCTCGCTTCTCACGACGCGTGTTGCCGCCCAAACGCCGAAATCGTTCGGTCTCGTCGGCACGGATGATCGACTTCGTGCCTTCTTTCACAATCACCCGATTGTCGGGTTCTTCGATGATAACGCGCTTGCCGCCATCCTCCGTGCGCTCTTTACGTTCAGCTTTCAGCTCTTTGATGTCTTTCACCTGAGCGGGCGCGGCCGGAGGAGTTGCTGGCTCGGCGGCCTTTGAATCCACTTGAGGTGGAGCGGTGGCGGGTTCTTGCTTGGGAGGGACATTCGACTCTTTTGGTGCCCGAGCAGGATCTATAGACGGGTCAACTGCATTCGGAGCGACGGGATCCTCTGACCTCTCGCCAGGGTCGCGCCTAGGCTCGCGCTCCGCATTCGGTACAGCGGCGTCCTTCGGCTTAATTTCTTTCGGATCGCCATTTTGGGCGGGAGGAGGTTCGACCACAGCAGGAGTTTCAACCGCGGGCTGAGGCTCGCTTTTGGGTGGCGTAGCCGCCTTCTCGTCCTTAGTCGGAGCCGGATCGTCACGTCGCTCCGCAGGCTTCTGCTTCTCTTCCTCGACAGGAGCCGCTTCTGTGTCGCGATTCCGCCGCCGCTCGGTGGGCTCCTCCTTGCCTTCATCATCGCTTTTTGCCCGTGCCGGACGTTTGGCGTCTTCATCCTTTGCGCGAGCCGGCCGTTTGCCATCTTCTTTCGCCCGCACCGGTCTTTGGCCGCGTTCCGCCTTGCCGTCAGCGCCCTTGTCAGGTGTCTCACCGGCATCGCCTTCTGGAGCGCTGTCCCGAGGAGCTTCGTCGACACTGCGTCCCTCCTCATCAGTCGCTTGCGCCAGATGTCGATTGGCTGTGCCTTCTAAGGCGATGACTGAGCCGCTGCTCAACAGGATAGCGGCCAAAGACCAGAACGAGAGCTTTGGGACGTGCTTCACAAATTTTTCTCCAATGTCGCGCATAGTTGCCGCAGATAGAACAACGCGAGCCGACCCAAATAGATCCAGCGGTTTCGCGGTCTTCCGATCTGCAGTTTTCGCGGATGGCGATAAAGCTGGATGCACCCCGTTGATCAGCAAGTGCGGGTGCCGGTGCGGTTTATCTGCGCATGTTGGGGGTCGTAGCCATGAAGCTGTGTTCGACGGCCTGCTGGCGGGGAACGGCCATGCGTCGACCGGCCTATGATCGCCGGCGTTACGAGCGGCAATCACCCATTATCGGGCGGAAGTCTGAGGTCGTCGCAGTGCGTTTTGAGCACGTGAATGACCCAGGCCGCTTGTCATCGTCGGACAGGCGATTGCAGGGCGGGATCCAAGTGAAATGAACAGCCGTGGGCATCCGGCCGTGGTTCGATCCAACATTCAAGGCTAAGTCGCCTCGCTGTTGCCCCATTTGCCACAAGTTGTGTGTAGCTTCAGTGCGGTCATTTGAGTTGCTCCAACCAGGGAGTACGTTCGATAGCCAGCATGACATGACGGAGGCCGGGGGACCTTTCAATGATCAGGGTACTTGTCGTCTATGCTTTGGCGGTCGGCGCACATATTCTCTCAGTCGGGGCGACAAAGGCTGAAGCCCTGTTGCGGGCTGATGGCCATCTCTTGAAGTGGAGATCGCATACGCCGGGAGCGGGCACCGTTATTTCGTATGCTGTATTATCGAGTGACTTCACCGTTCCCGGCGATAAGCGTACCTTAAGCCCCGATAACTGCGGGGCAATGCACGCCTTTGCCGACGTCGTCGCAAAGTCTCCAAACGTGTCAGTTGAGATGGCCAAGCAGGAACTCAGGGCAGCCTTTGCGGCATGGGAGGGGGCCGCTCACCTCAGCTTTGTCGAGGTTGCTGATGTAAGTCGCGCCAATATCGTCATCGGCGCAGCACACTCGTCAGGAGGCAGGGCCTTCGCCAACTTGAGCTTCCGGTCGTTAGAGGCCCAGACACCCGTCGCAAGGGGCCTCGGCAAAGCAGGCGCTGAAAGCTCGGCGAAGTCTCGCGAGGCGTTCGATTCCGATGAGGGCAACTCCGTCGCACTTGAACAGGCTTACGTTTGCCTCAGCCCACAATCGCACTGGAAAGTCGGTTTCGATGGCAATCTCGATGTTTATGATCTGCGGTACACATTCACTCACGAAATTGGCCACGCAATTGGTCTTGATCATCCAGGTAAATCGGGCTCAGTGATGGCTTTTAGCTATGAGGAACGCGTGCAAGAATTGACGTCTTCAGATATCTCCGCGGTTCAAAAACTGTACGGAACACGGCAATAGGTTCTGCGGGATTCTACATCCAGCCAATTGGGCACCTGGGGAGCAGACTTGACCAAGATCCACTCCCCAATGCAGGAAAATTAGTCCTGAATCTTCGGAAGTGCCTTGGCTTGTTCCGCCGTTAACTCAAGGAGAATTCGGTCGCTTTGTACCTTGAACTGGGCGGGTGTCAGGTTGATCCGATGCTGTCCGAGCCCAAGAAAGCCTCCGACATCTGCGTGCATGCCAGTCACCTTGTCGCTGCTATCACGCTGGAAGGCGACGACTTCACCAAGCTTTATTCCGTCGCTGCTATAGACCGGCTTGTCGATCAACAAGAGTGCATCTTGCGTTGACAGCGACGTGCTGTCGCTTCCCGCCGGTGTGGTGGGTGCCGTTGCGTTCGGGCTGGCTTTCGGGCTGGCTTGAGTGGCCGGCTGACCGGTCGCACCGGCGTCTTCCTTCATTTGCGGCACTTGGTTGGTCATCGTTTCAGTGGGACCAGTGCTGCCGCTGGGATCGATCATCTTTTTTTCTTCGGCGACTGCGGGAATTGCAATTGCGGCCACAAGAACTGTGGCCAATGAAAATTTGCGGATCATGATTTGGACTCCCGGGGGAAGAAGCGATTACTCGCTGCTGCTCGCAAGTTAGGCTGATGCTAAACTTGGCAGCTTGATTGAATAACGCTCTGCTGGCCAGGCCGTTCCCCTAAACTCGGCGTGGTCAGCGCTATTCGAGTTCGTCGATTCCGCGCCGAGGCGACTAACCCAGTCCAGCACCCCGTGGCCCGAAGGAGGATCCAGGCACCAAATCTGTGCCTTGATCTTGCGCAATGACGTTGGGATCACCATCGTTATAAACTTAAGGTATTTCTAAACGACTTGAACTTGCCGCGCTGAGCTCGGAGAGCTTCGGTGGGAGATCTTTTTGCAGATGGCGTCGTCGACCTTGCCAACGTCTGATCGCGGCTGGCGGCGCGTCTGAAGATTGTCCGAAAAATTGACCCCGCGCCGCTTAGGATCAAAAAGGCGATTAAATCGGATATCGGTTCTCCCTTTGGGGGTTGGCCCATAAGTCGGCGCGCGGGCTCAATCAAAAGCCCACAGGAGACTGAGACATGGAACTATTCTCAAAGACGTCGATTGCCATGGCCGCCGCAATTGGCACTTGCGGCTTCTTCTTGGTCGGTGCCGGCGCCCAAGAAGCATCGCACGACGGCCATCATCCGCCAGAAGCAACGGTCCAAGCGCCTCAGGGCGATACTTCCGACACGCCCACGATGGGCGGCGGCAAGATGGGTGGCGACCACATGTCCAAAATGATGAAGGACATGCATGGAAAGATGATGGGCAATGGCATGTCGATGATGCCCAAAGGCGACACGGGTCCTTCAAGTCTCGCCTTCAATGGCATCATGATGAAGATGCATCAAAACATGGAGCTCACGTATACGGGCAATGCTGACCTGGACTTCATCAAGGCGATGATCCCCCACCATCAGGGTGCGGTCGACATGGCCAAAACCATACTCGCCTTTGGCAAAGATGCAGATGTCAAAGCGTTCGCTGAAGGTGTGATCAAAGCTCAGGACGCTGAAATCGCCTGGATGCAGGATTGGCTAAAGAAGCAGGGCCAATAAAGACTGGGTAAAAGCGTCGCAGGAGATTGGAATGAAATACTATTTTGGGAAGGCCTTATCCGGGTCATTTGATGATGCCGTTGCCCGTACGACTGAGGCACTAAAGGCTGAAGGCTTTGGCATCATCACTGAGATCGACGTCAGGAAAACCCTGCAAGAAAAGATCGGCGTGGTCTTCCGCAATTACCGAATACTTGGAGCGTGCAATCCTAAGCTTGCGTTTGAGGCTCTCGAACTCGAGGACAAGATCGGTACGATGCTGCCATGCAATGTTGTCGTCCAGGAGAGAGAAGGCCACCAAATTGAAGTAGCGGCCATTGATCCTGTGGCTTCCATGCAGGCAGTCGACAATCCAAAACTGATCGAAGCCGCTCAGCAGGTGTCAGATAGACTGAAGCGTGTAATTGATGGGCTATGAGGGAATGCTGCAAGCACCTTGGCAGGAGTCCTGCAGCCATTCAGGCCACGCACGTGTGCTGTGTAACCGCCCGCTTACGCGGTAAGGAGACAAGATAAACAGGAACGGACGGGGTGAAGGGAGATAGATGCCGTGTCGGCGAAGGATTCTTATGCTGCCAGAGCAGCACCCCAATCGCACCTGCTTTGTTCTCCGAACTTTTTGTCATCGCAGAGAAGATACGTCTCAAAGTCTTCTGACGTTCGAGACACGTTCGCTACATGTTTTCTTATTCTGATGTAGTTCGGATCGTTCGGACGCCATCATTACACAGCATGGCGGCGACAACGGGAGCAGCCCGCCTAATTGCGTGTGCCTGAACGCAGCGCGTGTGCTTCTGCTCCGCGAGGAACCGACCATCCGCCTGCCTAGCACATTCCGCGACGATGACTGTGCAATAGTCGTACCCTATCGACCAAAGCTTTGACCTTTGCGATGAACCGCGTACGGTCGAACGCGATCCTGGGGAAGACGATTGCGATCGGAAGGGTCGGTTTTTCAAGAAGGGCCGACGGTGGTTAAGCCGATCAGCACCGGATGAGCCAAGATGATCTCGCTGACCGGAACACGCTCCATCCGCTTCGACATCCGGCCTTTGTCGCGAAAGGCAGAAGTGAAAGATTCAAATTCACCCGTTCGGCACCAAGCCGCTGCCACGCTGCCGCAGAGAGAAACACCGCCCCAAGCGCCGGTCGCCAACACGACGTTTCCGCAGACGGCCCCGAACAGTTCGCCGAATGCCGATGAGAATGGGTGCCGGTCAAACGGCTGGATCGTCCCGCCACTGAGAGCCAAGCCAGAAAGTCTGTCTTCGACTGACACGGCGCCCAATGCGGCGCCTTCGATGCCGCTCCTCTGTTCAATGGCCCCTAACGTCATGTGCCCGGCTTCCGTCGCAACCGAAAGCCAGCCTGTAGTCGTTGGAATTAAGAGAGCAGCGCCGAAGCCTGTCCCAACATTTACGACGAGGCGCGGTCCTGCTGTCGGCGTAGCCACCGGAACAACGGGCAGGAGGTCCACTTCCTTCAGCAAAGGCACAGCGTACGCAGTCGCCTCCAGATCATTGAATAGCACGACCGGCCTGCCGCCCATCTGGGCGCTGATGGCATCGCGCTCAATCGTCAAAGGACCATTCGTAAGCTTGACGCTCCCTAAATCCACTGGGCCGGCAGCAGCGATTGCGACGCCCAGCAAACTCTCGCGATCGTCGAATTGCAGCCAGTAGTTTTGCAAAGCATCCGGCAGCGAGGAGCAGCGCGCGGTCGCTTCGACACTCAAATGGGTCAATTGTTTGGGTTTGTCGCTGCGCGCGATGCGAATATTAGTTCCGCCGACGTCGCAAACGATACGCCAGCCCGTCATATCTCCACATCCCACGATGACGACAGCAGGCGGGCCGCGTTGATGATACCGACCATAGAATATGTCTGCGGGAAGTTGCCCCACGCTTCACCCGTATCCGGCTTGATGTCCTCAGACATGAGACCAACGTGGTTGCGGCTCGCCAGCAACGTCTCGAATATGGCGCGGGCATCTTCGTGGCGCCCTGAGCGCGCCAGCGCTGTGACGCGCCAGAAGGCACAGATATTAAAGGCGGTATCTGGAGGTCCGAAATCATCCGGAGCTTCGTATCTCATCATGAACGCGCCCCTGCCGAGGGTCTTTTCGACCACAGAGAGAGTGGAGACGAAGCGAGGATCACTTGGGTCTATGAAGCCAACCTCGGCCATAAGTAGAACGCCTGCATCGAGCGTTTGACCTTCGAAACATTCGACGAACGACTGTCGCTTCTCTGACCAGGCACGCTGCAGAATGACCGCCTTGATCGCCTCGGCCCGTTCACGCCAGTATGCGCAGCGGTTGCGCAGACCGATGTGATAGGCAATCCGGGCAAGGCGATCGCAAGCGGCCCAGCACATGAGACTCGATGTTGTATGAATTTTGGCACTGAAGCGGAGCTCCCACATGCCGGCATCTGGTTTGTCGTAAAGTTCTACCGATTGAAGTCCCGCTCGCTCCAGCAATTCGAATTCGCTCACACTCGGCTGGCTTAGCAATCTGCGATCGAGAAAGGCCTGCGTCGCCCCCAGAACAATGTTCCCGTAGGAATCGTGCTGTAAATGCTCGAATGCCTGATTCCCTCGACGCACCGGCCCCATGCCGCGGTAGCCTGGCAGGCTCGTGACGATATGTTCAGTCAAGTCGCATTCTAGACCGACGCCATATACCGGCTGGATATGCCCGCCGTCCGCTTTCGCCACGACATTCATCAGCCATCGAAAGTAGTTCTCCATGGTCCGCACGGCCGAAAGACTGTTTAAGGCCCTCACGACGAAATAGGCATCTCTGATCCAGCAATAGCGATAGTCCCAGTTGCGCTGGCTATATGGCGCTTCTGGTATGCTCGTCGTCACCGCGGCAACGATCGCGCCTGTCGGCTCGTACGTGCAGAGCTTGAGCGTGATGGCGGCTCGGATAACCGCTTCTTGCCATTCGAACGGAATGGCTAGACGATGCACCCATGAACGCCAGTAATATTCTGTGTGTTCAAACTCGAACCGCGCAAACGCGCTGACCGAGTCCGTCAGTGGCTCATCCGGGCCAAGCACGAAGTTCATCGGCTCGTGCAAGTTGAATGTCGTTCCGCCAAGAATATAATCGATAGGCGCGTCTGTCGTCAGCCGCATCGTGAACCGCGGACCCACATAGCGGATATGGTTCGATCCATGAGTAATAGTGGGTTCCAGCGCACCGTATTCAAAGCTCGGACGTACCGAAATGGATATGCGCGGCGTTCCTGAGAGAGAGCGTATGGTGCGAACGAGCATCTGGGGCCTGTAGGCCCGACCCCGGGATTCGTATCGTGGAGCGAAGTCGATGATCTCGACGGTACCACTCGGCCCCTTCAAAACGGTCCGCACGATGGCGGTGTTCTCGATGTATGTTTGCTCGACATGGTCCAAACCCTCCATCTCGACAGAGAACACGCCATCCCTCGGACGGCCTAGCGGCGCACCCAACAGCTTGTGAAAAACAGGATCGCCGTCGAAGCGAGGCAAGCAATACCAAACTATCCGGGCCTGACGATCGATGAGGGCGGCAATATTGCAATTACCTACCAATGCGAGATCCAAAGCTTTCCCCTGTGTTTCATATCGCTGAGAAGCGACCCGGCACTGTCGCGTTCAAACCTACGTTGAACGTGGTGCACGCGCATGGCGCTAAATGTGCAAGCCCGCTGTATTACGAAACGTGCAGCACGGCATATGGTTCGTAGGCTATCCAGAACAGATCGCAAGCCGCAAGGTCTTAGAACAATTAGTAACCGGAGGAACGGAACCTTAGTTGGCCCGCGCCGTTAGCTTTGGGATGTCGTGTGGAGATTTCGATGCGGATCGCGCAAGTCGCCCCTTTGGCCGAAGCAGTTCCCCCGAAACTATATGGAGGAACAGAGCGGGTCGTATCATGGCTTACTGAAGAGCTGGTCCGGAGAGGGCATGAGGTCACGCTATTTGCGAGCGGGGACTCTCAAACATCCGCTCGGCTCGTTTCGCTGTGCCCACAATCCTTAAGACTGTCCGGCATCAAAGATCACCTTCCCATGCACTTGGTGGCGCTGCAGCAAGTCAAGCGCCAGGTGGCAGAATTCGACATTGTCCACTTTCATCTCGATCTCATCCAGTATCCCGTCTTCGAGGAACTGAGCAGCAAAACCGTCACGACATTGCACGGACGCCTCGACATAAGCGATTATCAGCCCGTCTACCGGGCCTTCCCGCAAATGCCGCTTGTCTCGATTTCCCAGAAGCAGCGCGAACCCATGCCCAAGACGGTTCGCTGGCTGGCTAATATTCCGCACGGCCTGCCGGCCGATGGCATACCGTTTTCAAATAATCCGCAGGACTACCTGGCTTTCATAGGCCGAATTTCTCCAGAAAAGCGACCCGATCGCGCCATTGAGATCGCAATCAAGGCGGGCCTGCCACTGAAGATCGCCGCAAAAATCGACCACGCCGATCAGCGTTACTTCAACAGTGTGATCAAACCGTTGCTGGATCATCCATTGGTGGATTTCGTTGGCGAAATTTCCGACATCGATAAACCGGCGTTTGTCGGTGGAGCAAAAGCATTGCTGTTTCCTATCGACTGGCCCGAACCCTTCGGACTTGTAATGATCGAAGCGATGTCCGCCGGAACTCCAGTGATTGCGTGGAAATCTGGAAGTGTTCCAGAGGTCATTCGCCATGGCGTATCGGGCTACATCGTGGACTCCATCGATCAGGCCGTCGAGGCGGTGCGCTCTATCGATCGTCTCGACCGTCGCATGGTCCGCGCTGAATTCGAGAGCCGATTCACGGTAGAGACCATGGCCGACGGTTACGAGAAGGCCTATACTGCGCTTCGCTTGGCCGGCACGGCGAATGGGCGTGCCAACATCAGCACCTCGCCGCCGGAAGACTTAGCTGTCGCTTGATCACCGGTGGTACAATGAACGTTGATCGCCGTGACAACGAGACATTTGATGTTGATGCGGCCGCATCGCTGACGGCCCAGCCGCCCAAGGTTCTCAAACACGATGACCTCTTCGCCGTCTTCGATCATTGGGGCGATTGCGGACGGCGGCAGAATTCACCGGAAGGGCTGTATTTCAACGATACGCGCTATGTGTCGCGATGGGACCTGCGCCTTGAAGACGATAGGGTGCCATTGCTGTTGTCATCCATCCATGATGACGACGGTTCGGCGCTGACCGCGACACTCGCTAATCCGACAATGCCCGGCATGGCGAAGGACTTGATCGCCATAACGCGGACGAAGTTCTTGTGGTCGGGATGTTGCCACGAGCGCATCAGTTTGCGGAACTACGACATCAACCAGCATGACGTGTGTCTCGATGTACATTTCGAGGCCGACTTCAAGGATCTGTTCGAGGTCCGCGGCACGGCGCGCGTGCTGTCTCCCCAACCGGCCGTGTGTCGCACCACCATTGACGGGTTCGTTTTTGAATATACCGGACTGGACGGCGTATCCCGGAAAACAGAAGTCACGTTTCGGCCGCTGCCCCATAAGATTTCATCCGGTCGCGCACGCTTTGACCTGACACTCTCTGCAGGCGGCACCACCTCTGTGGTCACACGCGTCCGATGTATAGATGAGAAGTCCGTGACCGATGACAGCCGAATTGTTACTGCATATCGCGCAAAGCGCCGCGACGCGCAGCGTAAATCCCACAAAATAGCCAAGATCGCGTCTACCAACGACGTCTTCAACAAGCTGATCAGCCGCTGCACCAGCGACGTCTACACCCTCCTCGCACGGACGCCGCACGGCCTGTATCCGCATGCCGGCATTCCCTGGTACAGCACGGTTTTCGGCCGCGACGGCATCGTCACCGCGCTTTTTATGCTGTGGGTTGATCCCGCAATCGCCCGGGGCGTACTGCTGCATCTGGCGGCCACCCAGGCCACCAGTGTCGATCCACTCTCGGATGCCGAGCCCGGTAAAATCGTTCACGAGCAGCGCCGTTGCGAGATGGCCAATACCGGCGAAGTTCCGTTCGGAAGCTACTACGGGACCGTGGATGCCACGCCTCTGTTTGTGATTCTGGCGGGGGAGTACTGGCGTCGCACGGGCGACCGAGCGACGATCCAAAAGATCTGGCCCAACGTTGAGGCGGCGCTTAGCTGGTGCGAGCAGAACGGTGATCGCCATGGCGACGGCTTCGTCACATATCACCGGCGCACACCGACTGGCCTCGTCAATCAAGGGTGGAAGGATAGTCACGATGCGGTGTTCCATGACGATGGCTCCACTGCGCACGGCCCCATCGCGCTGGTCGAGGTCCAGTCGTATGTCCATCAGGCCTACGAACACGGTGCAAAACTGGCGGAAATGCTGAGCAGTTACAATACGGCAGAACGCTACCGGTCACGTGCAGACGCACTTAAAGCCGTCTTCCATGATCGCTTCTGGAACAGCGAGCATGGCACCTACGTCCTGGCACTCGACGGCGCGAAGCGCCCTTGTTGCGTCACCGCTTCGAATGCGGGCCATGTGCTGATGAGCAACTTGGCGCCCGACTATGCAGCTCAGCGCGTCGGCCGCACGCTCATGGGCACGGATATGTGGAGCGGCTGGGGTGTGCGGACGCTTGCGACCGGCATGCCGCGCTATAACCCGATGTCGTATCATAACGGATCGATCTGGCCGCACGACAACGCTCTCATCGCGATCGGCCTCGCGCGGTACGGCATGAAGCGGGAAGCATCACGCATCTTCGAGGGGTTGTATGCCGCTCAATCCTATCAAGCGGACAACCGGCTTCCCGAACTGTTCTGCGGTACGCCCCGTCGTCGAGGTAGGGGGCCGGTGTCCTATCCAGTCTCCTGTTCGCCGCAGGCATGGGCGGCGACGGCGCCTTTCGCGATGCTTGCAGCTTGTCTAGGTCTCGATATCGATCATCAAGCTAATACCATCACGTTCAAGCAGCCAATGTTGCCGGAGATGACACAGGATATTCGTTTGAGCGGAATTAGGGTCGGCAACAGTGTGGCGGACGTTCGATTGCTTCAGTCCGCGGGGGGTGTGGCCGTCGACGTGATGCAGCGGATCGGCGATGTCGTGGTCAACGTCATAACGTAGTGGGACTAACGCTATGCGTGGCAACCGCCAACAAGTTCGACAACACCGCCGGACCATACAAACCATTGGGTTAACGCCTGCCAAGCCCGAGCCATAAACAGGCATTACAATGCGTGTTATGGCCCGCAGCTGACTCATGGTCTCCGCAACTCGATGTCGCATCCGAGTGACAAGCAGAATGAGAGGGCGACATGCTCGCTGCTGAGGGAAAAGCGGACTTATTGAACGCTGCTACGACGCTCGCTTTTGACCCCAACCGGACAAAAGGCCGGACAGTCACAATTAGATTTCGATCGTCGAGGTTAGACGTTCACACCGAAGAGCTTCCCAATTCCAGCGGTGACGAGCATGGCGACGAGGCCCCAGCCTACCACTCTAGCGAGCGACGGCCCCACCGGTGCACCACCTGTTTTCGCGCCGAACACCCCAAGGCCGGCCAGAGCCAGGACGGTGACAAATAAGACTGCGGTAATGATGTGACTCGCAGGCGACAATGCTGCAGCGACGAGAGGGACACTACCTGCAATCGAAAACGTCGCACCCGATGCCAACGCTGCCTGAAGGGGATTTGCCGCATTCATTTCAGACAAGCCCAATTCGTCCCGAACATGAGTTGCTAGTGCGTCATGCCGTGTGAGCTCGTCGGCGACCAGCTTAGCCGTTGTCTCTGAAAGTCCCCGATTCTGGTAGATGGCGACCAACTCCGCGTGCTCCTTCTCAGGTTCCTCGGCCAACGCGTGCCGCTCTCTTACTATGTCGGCGCGCTCAATATCGGATTGCGAGGAGACCGAAACGTATTCGCCGGCGGCCATCGACATAGCGCCGGCAGTCAGGCCAGCCACGCCCGCGATCAACACGGCGCGTGGCGACGGGTCCGCTGATGCCACGCCTACGAGCAACGACGAAATGGACACGATGCCGTCATTCGCACCCAAGACCGCAGCTCGCAGCCAACCGCTGCGGGTTATGAAGTGTGGCTCATTGTCGTGGGCTGATGGCAAAGTCATTGGCGTTCCCATCCTATCAGAGAAATACTGAATACACTTACGGCTAAGGTTGCTTCCTCTAGAACGCTGCACGTGCCAAGCGCGAGTATCAGTCACCACAGAGCTATCTCAAACTGGATATATTCCGGCTGTCTCGATTGGCCCGCTTCACTGCGTCCCGCCCGGCAAGTATAGTTCAACACGCAATCCGCCCAACTGACTATCTGTAAGAACGACATCACCGCCGTAAAGGCGCGCAAGATCCCGGGCAATCGCGAGACCTAAGCCTGATCCAGGTGCCTGACTATCCCAACGCTCGCCGACGTTAAAAACAATCTCGCGGGCTTCAGCAGGAACACCCGGACCATCGTCTTCAAGGGCGATGGTCAAACGCCGGTCTGTCGTCGCCCAAGCGCTTACCGCAATCTGCGACTTAGCGTGCTTGAATGCATTGTCGAGAAGGTTTGCAAGAATTTCATTCACGTCTTGCCGGTCGCAGCTGACACGGAGTGCCGGCTCTATGTCGACAGTCACGTCGATGCCGCGGTCGTGGTAGAGACGCTGAAGAGCCAGAGTGACTTCCGCAGCCGCCACACCTACCGGGGCTGAATTGCCAAGGGTGATGTGGGCCGCCGCCGCACGTGCGCGCGTAATCTGATAATCGATGTGTGTTTGCATCTTTTTGACTTGCGAGACGATTGTCGCGGCCGGCTTCGGCTGTCCATCGCGATCGAGGCGATGCGCTTCGTCAGCGAGTATCGCAAGCGGCGTCTTCAACCCATGCGCGATGTTGCCCGCTTGCGTTCGAGCTCGCTGCACAAGTTCCCCCGTCGATCTGAGCAATCCATTGAGGTCATCCACCAGGGGTTGAACTTCAGATGGGAAGGTCTCAGAGATCTTCTTGTTCTGTCCGCTTCGAACTAGATTTAGCGAATCCCGCAGTTGATTGAGTGGGCGGAGAGCAAAAGAGATCAAAACGCCAGCCGCAAGGATTAATGCCGCTGCAAAAAGAGCCAATGACAGACCGAGCGTACGGTTGAATTCACCCAGCACACTATCGATGTGGCGCTGGTCCGTTCCAATGATGTAGCGAACGACAGGGCCGCCTGGCGATGTCCACTGCCCCTGCTCCGCAATCAAGATGGGCCCCGTAGGCCCCTCAGTCATGTGAGTATGGACACCAACATCCTTTGGCTCGTCGATGGGCGTTCGTAGCATAGGACCTTGCATGGACGCCGACCTTGCGAGCACTGCATCGCCTCGCTGGATCTCCCAATAGAAGCCCGATCGGGCCTCTTCATAACGGGGGTCGCTCAATGGACGGTCCAGAACGGCCTTATGATCCCTGACATCAGACAGTCGCTCTAACTCCGAAAGGTGGACGTAGAGTTCTTCCTTGAACTGCGCAGTGACGTGGTGCCGAAAAACGGCCGACAGAACGAGCCCGGACGCAACGATGCCCGCCAGGATCCAAACCGCGGCCATAACAATCAATCGTGCTTTCAGGCTTCGCAGAGCAAACATCGCTAATCCATCCGGTATCCGAGCCCGCGGATTGTCTTGATGAGATCCGTGGATGTCTTGCGGCGGAGACGGCTGACGTAGACTTCGATCGTATTCGACTCGCGGTTATCCGCCGTCGCATAAAGATGTTCGGTCAATTCGGACTGAGAAACGATCCGACCGATGCGGTGCATAAAGTAATTGAGCATGCGCAATTCTGAAGCGGTGAGCTCGATTGGCGCTCCATTGTACGTCGCCTTCCCTGTTGTTGTATCGAGCGTCAGACGGCCGTGCGTAAGCACCGATGAAGCTTGACCCGCTGATCGCCGGATCAGTGCCTTAAGCCGGGCCGCCACTTCTGGCACATGAAAGGGCTTGGTGATGTAGTCGTCGGCTCCTGCATTGAGGCCGTCGACCTTCTCAGACCACGTGCCACGTGCCGTCAGGATCAACACGGGAAAGTTGCGATCTCTCCGCCGCCACGCTTTCAGGACATCGAGACCCTGCATCTGGGGCAGCCCAAGATCGAGCACAGCGGCGTCGAAGGAGTCGTCGGTTCCAAGAGCGAGGCCGTCGGGACCATTGAACGCGTATTCCACTGAGAAACCCGCCTCGGCAAGACCCTCGCCAAGGCGTTGTGCTATGTCCCGATCATCCTCCACCAGCAAGATCCTGATGACCGCCTCCTGCGTTGTGCCTCGCCAGTGCATATCACGCGGAAGCTGAAACGAATCTGAAAGGGCTCGAACAAACCGCCGCACGCTCTTTCAGGTTCGTTTCAGATTGAGGGCGTTGTCTGTGGCATTCCGCGATTGTCAGCCAGCTGTCATTGACCGTCTGGCAGATTAACTGCAGGTCCCCATCGCCCCACAGCGGCAACGGCCATTTTCTACGAGGTGAACCCTTATGTGTCCTAAGGTCAGGCCATCTGCGCTGCTCAATCCGCTACTGCTGAGCGCTATCTCACTTTCGCTTGCCGGGGGCGCATCCTTCGCGCGTGCGAACGATATCGTCCTTTCCGATTCACAGGTGGCGCAGTTAGAGATCGCAGTCAGCCGCGTAAAGCCAACAACAACCGAGGCCGTTGCTGTTTTGCCGGGAACGGTCGTGCCGGCCTCCAACGCTCGTATCACGGCAGCCGCACCCTTTGCCGGAACGGTCCTCAAAGTCGATGCCCTGCCCGGACAGGCCGTTCGCAAAGGCGACCCGTTGGTTACCGTCTTAAGCCGGGATCTCGTCGAAGCCCACGGCAATTTGGCCCAACAGGAAGCAGAACTCCAGCGTGTTGCAGCCGTCGCTGGTTGGAAGCGCGATCTGGCCAACAAGAAGATCCTCAGCATGTCCATCGCGGACGAGGCCGAAGCCTCTCTACGCAAGACAGAAGCAGCCATTTCCGCCCACAAGCGAGCGTTCTCGATTGGCGATATCACTATTGGAGAAGCGGGGCGCTATACCATCGTCGCTCCTGCGGACGGAAAAATCGTTATCGCGGCGGTCCAACCCGGATCCCATGTCGACGCTATGGCTGCTGCGGTTACCGTATCGACCAGCGACGACTTATGGATTGAAGCCCAGTTGCCTGCGGATCTCGTGCAACAGGTCCGTCCCGGCGATATCGTGCAAATCTCCGAGACACTCCAGGGAACGGTTTTATCCGTTGGTGGAACGCTCGATGCCATGACGCGATCTGCGACGCTGCTCGCCGCTGTGCCTCCAGGCTCACCTCTGATCGCCGGACAGCTTGTCAGCATCACCTTGAACCGCCGCGCCGAGACAGGAAGCTACGAAGTACCTGCTGCGGCCGTGGCCTGGATCAATAATGCACATGCCGTGTTTGCCCGCAACAAGCAGGGATTTGCGCTGACCCCAATCGTTCTCAAAGGAAAGTCGCGCGCGTTGGCAACGGTGACAGGTGCCTTGGAGCCAGACCAGGAAGTGGCCGCAAGCGGTCTGCCGCAGCTCGAAGCTCTCCTGCAAGGTGAATGATCCATGCTGCGGCGCTTGATCGACTTTTCGCTCAGCCAACGGGCCTTCGTGCTCATCGTCGCTGCACTTGTGGCCGCAGTTGGCGGTTATGCGTTCAAGACGATTCCGATTGATGCTTTTCCCAACGTGGCACAAGTCCAGGTCAAGATGATCCTGAAGGCGCCGGGTATGACGCCTGAAGAAGTCGAAAGCCGGGTCATCTCCCCACTTGAGATGGAATTGCTGGGCATTCCGCGGCAGACGATCCTCCGATCGGCGGCAAAATATGCAATCGCTGACATCACGATTGATTTCGAGGACGGCACCGACATCTACTGGGCTCGCCAGCAAGTCGCCGAACGGCTGGCCACCGTGCAGCCCGATCTCCCGGCCAGCGTCAGCGGTGGCCTCGCCCCCGCATCGACGCCGCTTTCCGACGTCTTTATGTTCACCATCGAAGGTGGCGACCTCACTCTAGAGGAGCGTCGGAGCCTGCTCGATTGGACCATCCGGCCCGCCCTGCGCACCATTCCAGGCGTCGCGGACGTGAATGCCTTGGGCGGCCTTGTTCGCACTTTCGAAGTGGTGCCCAATGGGTCGAAACTAGCGGCCGCGCGCCTCGGCATCACTGATGTCATCCGGGCTATCGAGGACAATAATCGCAATGACGGCGCAGGCCGCATCTCCGAAGGCGAAAAGGCGCTGGTGGTCCGCAGCCAGGGCGCAATTGCGACGCCGGACGATCTGGCACAGATTGTCCTGAAGACAGCCAACGGACGCGTTCTCCGGTTGGGAGACGTGGCCGATGTCCGGATCGGCAGCCTGACCCGCTATGGCGCCGTCACGCATGACGGTCAAGGCGAAGCCGTGCAGGGCCTCGTACTATCGCTCCGCGGTGCCGACGCCAGCGCGCTTGTCGCATCGATCACAACACGTTTGGAAGAGCTAAAGCCAACGCTGCCGGAAGGTGTCCGGTTGGAGGTGTTCTACGACCGCTCCCACCTCATTACCGAAGCCGTCAGAACGGTAACGAAGGCACTGCTGGAAGCGACGGTCCTTGTCGTCATCCTCTTGATAGCCTTCCTCGGGAACATCCGGGCAGCTCTGGTTGTCGCGGTCACGCTCCCCTTCGCCACGCTGGTCACGTTTGCCATGATGCGGGCCTTCGGCATGTCAGCCAATCTCATGAGTCTCGGAGGACTCGCTATTGCGATCGGCTTGATCGTCGACGCCGCCGTCGTGGTTGTCGAAAATACGGTCGAGCGCTTACACGATGGCGACAAGCGGATACCTCTTCTGCATCACGTCTACCGCGCTGCCAGCGAGGTCGCGACTCCGGTTGCATCGGGGATCATCATCATCTGCCTTGTCTTTCTGCCCCTCCTATCGCTGCAAGGCTTAGAGGGCAAACTGTTTGGCCCGGTCGCCCTCACGATTGTCTTCGCATTGAGCGGCTCCCTGATCCTCTCCCTCACGCTGATCCCGGTCCTCTCATCGTTTGTTTTGAAGCAGGGCGGCCACAGTGAGCCCTGGCTCATGCGCGTGATTACGCGCGGATATAAGGTCATCCTCCGCGCCTGCCTGACATTTCCCGCACCTGTGTACGGCGTTGCCGCTGCGGGCTTGGTCGCAATGGTCATGGCCTACACGGCCGTCGGAAAATCCTTCATGCCAACGATGGACGAAGGTTCGGTGATCATTCAGGTGACGAAGCTCCCCTCGATCAATCTCGAAGCAAGCGTTGCTGGCGACATCCTTATCCAGAAGCGTCTGATAGAGAAAGTTCCTGAGATCGAGCGGATCATCGCCCGCGTCGGATCCGACGAATTGGGCCTCGATCCCATGGGATTGAACGAGACCGATGCATTTCTCGTCCTGAAGCCAAAAGAGGAATGGCGCGTTCATGACAAGGAGTGGCTGGTCGGCGAGTTGCGCGCGGCCGTGGCGGATTTGCCCGGCTTCGAATTTGCCTTCACACAACCGATTGAAATGCGAACATCCGAAATGTTGACCGGCGCCCGCGGGGACCTCGCAGTAAAGATCTTCGGGCCCGATCTGGCGACGCTCTCCGAGCTCGCGGGGCAGGTCCAAGGGGCATTGAGCGGCATCACAGGCGCGTCCGAAGTTTCAACAGTCGCCAACGACAGCGTGGACTACCTGGAAGTGGCCGTGGACCGGCTAGGCGCTGGCCGCACCGGCCTCGATGTAACGCGTGTTCAGGACGAATTGCGCGCCATGGTCGAAGGGGCTTCCGCCGGCATCGTATCGGAGCCTGGACGGCGCACCCAAATCATCATTCGCGGTAATGATGAGGTCCGCCGCTCGCCGGAGGAGTTTCGGAGAATGCAACTCGCAGCTGGCGATGGCGGCCTTGTTCGGGTCGAGGACGTTGCAAAGATCGAGCGGACGGCGGGGCCGGTCAAAATCGACCGCGAAAATGCCTCACGTTTTGCCATTGTCCAAGCCTACGTCACCGGACGCGATCTTGTTGGCTTCGTCGAAGAAGCACAAAAAGCCGTCGCAGAAAAAATTACGCTCCCCGGAGGATACCGTCTCGTCTGGGGCGGCGAGTTCGAAAATCAAAGACGGGCAGCAACACGTCTCGCTATCGTCGTCCCCATCGCCATCGTGTCGATTTTTGGCGTCCTCTTCGCAACCCTGCGTTCTGTCCGCCAATCCCTCCTGATCCTGGCCAACGTCCCATTCGCCCTTGTGGGTGGCATCCTCGCACTCCTCGCTTCCGGAGAGTATCTCTCGGTGCCGGCCTCGGTTGGATTCATTGCACTTCTCGGCATCGCGGTCCTCAACGGCCTCGTCCTAGTCTCTTATTTCAATCAGCTTCTGTCCGAAGGCTTACCCATCGAAAGGGCAGTCTTTGATGGTGCCGTGCGCCGGCTTCGTCCCGTTTTGATGACAGCCAGCATCGCCGCCCTCGGTCTCGTCCCTCTGCTGTTCGCAACCGGACCAGGGTCTGAAATTCAAAAGCCCTTAGCGATCGTAGTGATTGGCGGCCTCGTAAGCTCGACCGCCCTCACGCTCATCCTTCTACCGATCCTCTTCCGAAGCTTTGGCGTCTCTGCCAGCGTCGGCGCCCAAAGCGGCAAACGGAGTTTCTCATGGAACAGAACCCCTGCAAGCTCACTCTCGTAGTCCCATCCGATGCGGGTGACCGCATCGTCGCATTGATGCTCGGCGCCGAGCCGCCCGTCACCGGCTTCACGACGTGGCAAGCCGATGGCCACGGCGAAAGTTTCACGGCGGCCAGCATCGGGGAGCAGGTTCGCGGCCGCGTCGAGAGAAGCGTCTTCGTTGCCGTGATGTCGCCCGATCGTGCGCGGGCGATCATAGATGAAATCGCCTGCAAAGCCCCCATTCCGCACATGGTCTATTGGCTGGAGCCGGTTCTCGAATTTGGCCGCGCGGGTTTCACGGCTCCGCAGCCAATTCTTGAGGAAGCATGCCCATGATGGGCTTATCTACGGCGATTTCAGCCGGTTTTGTCGCAGGAGTGATTGTTGTGGCAGTGTGGGCCTCGCGGCGGCCAACACAGCAGTCCATCGTGATCGCAAAGTTGACCCAGATACCCGACAAGGATCCGCCCTAGGCGTCGCGTCTTTTAACTCGAAAAGACTCGCGGAAACAATGTCCGCCAGAGGCGTTAGGTACCAAAGCCGCAGCATCGCGTTCTCGGGCGTCCATACGTCGAATTTGGACCCGGCTTTAATACTACTGAAGCGGCGAACCAAGGCTTATGATCATGCAATTGGCAAAACTATGGAACGTCTTCATTATCTTCATGCTCGCGCTGACGGGATTGTGGTTGGCAAGTGTCGAGACTGGCGGCTTTACCGGCGACTTCTGGCTGACGCGCAAGACGCTCGTCCTGGGCACCGGCATACTCTCCTTCGGGCTCATGTCGGCTGCCGTGATTCTGGCAGCACGGCCAATTTGGTTTGAAACCCTGCTCGGCGGGCTCGATAAATTCTATCGCCTACACAAATGGCTGGGAATTTCTGCCTTTGCCTTGGCGACAGCACACTGGATCCTGCGAATGGGTCCGTCGTGGATCCAATCGCTGCACCTCTACGACCTCCCGCCGCGCCCGCAGCGCACACCCGATCCTTCTACGGACTTCAATATCTTTCGAGACTTCCGCCATGCCGCCGCCGAAGTAGGCGAGTGGATGTTCTATGCGCTGGCGGTACTGGTCATCATCGCTCTATGGAAGCGATTTCCTTACAAGTACTTTCTAAAAACCCACAAGCTCATGGCAGCAGTCTATCTGCTGCTTGTCTTCCACGCGTTCATTCTGACCGACCTCAACTATTGGACGCAGCCGATAGGACCATTAATGGCAATACTCATGGCGCTCGGCACTGTTGCAGCGCTGGTCTCGCTATTCCAAAAGATCGGATATCGCCGAAGGGCAGCCGGCAAGATTTCCCAGGTTCTCTTACACGACAACCATGAAGTTCTCGAAGTGACTGTCCAGCTGGAAACGGCATGGCCAGGTCACGATGCAGGGCAATTTGCGTTCGTTGATTTTGATGATCCAGAAGCTGCTCATCCCTTCACGATCAGTTCTGCTTGGCAGCATGACGGGAGCCTGACATTCACAATCAAGGCTCTCGGGGACTACACAAGGACTTTGGCCGAGAGCCTGCACCTAGGCCAGGCGGTCGTCGTCGAAGGTCCCTATGGCCGGTTCAACTTTCACGGAACACTCACCCGGCAAGTCTGGATCGGTGGCGGCGTAGGGATCACACCGTTTATTGCCGGTCTCAGCGCCCAGCAAAGGCCGGTTCAATCCGCAGATATTGATCTATTCTATTCTGTGCGTCGAGCGGATCCAGCCTACACCTCAAGGATTCGCCGTCTTGCTGATCAGGCAGGTGTCCGGCTCCACGTGCTCGACGAGGAAATTGACGGCCTTTTGAATTTGGATCGCATCGAGGCTCTCGTTCCCGATTGGCGCCAAGCCGACATATGGTTCTGCGGCCCCTCGAAATTTGGCAGCGCACTGCTTAAGCCAATGCTTGATCGCGGCCTGCCGCTGTCTCAATTCCATCAAGAATTATTCGAGATGCGATAGCCCGAAACACCTTCATGATAGTCAGGCAGCGCGGCAACAATCGCAATTCCAACAGTAGCGCTGTCGCTGTTTATCACGCTGCCTGATTGCGTTGACCGATATCAATACGTGCGCCCCGCGCGACTGTCTAAGTGGGAATGGCTGGAGGCGATCCGTAAGTCCTCAGCCTTCAACTCCAAACGAGGAGATCCAAAATGAAAAAGCGGACAATCTCGTTAGCCGCTCTAGCCGCAATGTCCTTCGGCTTTCCAGCCCTCGCTCAACAAGGCCCTGTCGCGATGGCATGCAATGAGGATATTGCGAAATACTGCGCGAACAAGGAGCACGGCAAAGGCGAGGTAAGAGCATGCCTGGAAGCCGCCAAAGATAAGGTGACCGACGAGTGCAAAGCCGCTCTCGACACGACCGGGCCCGGTAAGGGCAACGGACAAGGACCAAGAAACTAGGTCGCAATCAGCACCCGAGAGTGTGAAGGTGCGAATTACCCCTTCGCACTCTCAACACTATACAGCGTCCACATCACGCGTACACTCAAGCAAGAGTAACGGCACTTAGGCCAAAATCCTAATCTGTACGCTCTTCTATGTCGCCGCTTGGCCTTTACATGGCGCGGATATTTCGCGGGGAAAAAGACTTTTATTGCCGTTCTTGTACGCATGGAACGCGCTCACTGAATTACCGTGGCATGTTGGAGATGTGAATGAACGTTTGGGTCGCGTTCCCCAGCTATTTGCAGGAAATGATGTAGGCCGGATTGTCTGGGTGCGGCGATTGATACGGACGGATGACAACGCCATGATCTGAAAAGCTGGCGTTCTATAAGGGCAGCGGCAGCACAATGCTGCATCGCGTGCGGCTGTGGAACAGTGTATGTTCTGGCGATGACGGACAATTCAAAGACTTCTGCGGTGGTTGAAGCGCCACCGGATGAACCACCACCGCACATGGCGCTGCGCGCTCTGCGTCAGCGAATTTTGCAGCAAGAAATACTCGCGGAATTGGGCGTGGCGGCGCTGCAAGGGCGGTCGGTTGATCAATTGCTGGCCGAAGCAGCGGTGCTGGCCGCGCGCGGTCTTGGGGCGGAATTCTCGAAGGTGCTTGAGTACATTCCCGCCGATAATCGGCTTCTGCTACGCGCCGGTGTTGGCTGGGAACCCGGTCTCGTCGGTACCGCGACCGTTGGTGCCGATCTTGAGTCACCAGCTGGCTTTGCCTTGCGCACAGGAAAGCCCGTGATTTCGAACCACCTCGAAAACGAGGAGCGTTTCCGAACGCCGGGCATCTTTGAGACACACGGCATCCGCCGGGCAATGAATGTCATCTTACAGGGTGACGGCAAACCCTTTGGGGTGCTGGAGGTGGATAGCCGGTCGGACA
>LNFM01004946.1_pt1 | contig 23792 bp, 21 predicted proteins | sample 596031 | NCBI WGS metagenome assembly LNFM01 (sample SAMN04254537, study PRJNA301005) | activated carbon metagenome | isolation source: dual media filters at the Ann Arbor, Michigan drinking water treatment plant | place: USA: Ann Arbor | reverse complement strand
GAGCCCGGCAAGTGGGTGAAGGTGCTGGGCTGGGAAGGCCCGGAGGCCGCGCGTGCCGAGGTGTCTTCCGGCATCGAGAACTTCGCCAGGTCCACGGCGGCCAAGAAGGGCTGAGGCGGTCGGCAACTGGCCGGCACGGCCAGCCCTGCCGGGCTCGGCGCGGCGCGGCGCAGGCGGGGCCGCGTGGGGCTGCCGCGCGCGGCTATTCAGAAGTTCTTGAAGGGGTTGTGTTCGCGCAGCTCGTCCACGTACTGCGCGATGCCCTGGCCTTCCTGGGCCAGGAAGTCGGCCACGGCCGTGGCAAATCGTTCGTCGCGCAGCCAGTGTGCCGAGCCTGTGGCCACCGGCAGCAGGCCGCGCGCCATCTTGTGCTCGCCCTGGGCGCCGCCCTCAAACCGGGTGTAGCCGTTGGCCAGGCACCAGGCCAGCGGCTGGTAATAGCAGGCCTCGAAATGCAGGCAGCTCACCGCCTCGGTGCAGCCCCAGTAGCGCCCCCAGGCGGCGCGGCGTTCCGCGTCTACCGAAATCAACGAAGCCGCAATCGGCGCGTCGCCGCGGCGCGCCACGAACATCACCCAGTGCTGCGGCATGGTGGTGGCCATCTGCGCGAAGAAGCTGCGCGTGAGGTAGGGCGTGCTGTGGTGCGCTTCGTAGGTGAGCGTGTAGCAGCGGTAGAAAAAGTCCCACAGCCCGGCGGTGATGGCAGCGCCTTCGTGCGTGGTGAAGCTGATGCCCTGGTCGGCCACGCGGCGGCGCTCTTGCTGGATCTTCTTGCGCTTTTCGCGCTGCAGGCGCGCCAGCAACTCGGTGAAGTCCTGGATGGGCCGGGCCGCGTCTTGCGTCCAGTGGAACTGCACGCCGTGGCGCAGCATCCAGCCGGCTTCGGCAAAGGCGGCGCGGTCGGCCTCATCGCCGAACAGCATGTGCGCCGATGACAGCTTGGCCTGCTGCGCCAACTGGCCTATGGCCGCCACCAGCCGGGTGCGCCAGGCCCCGCAGCGCGCCAGCAGGCGCGTGCCCGGCACGGGCGTGAAGGGCACCGCGCCCAGCAGTTTCGGGTAATAGCGCAGGCCGTGCCGGCGGTAGGCGTCGGCCCAGGCCCAGTCGAAAACGTACTCGCCGTAAGAGTGGCTCTTCAGATACAGGGCGGTGGCCGCGACCAACTCGCCTTCGGCCTCCAGCGTGATGAACTGCGGCGCCCACCCGGTCTCGGCCACGGCACTGCCCGAGCTGTGCAGCGCCATCAGGTACTCATGGCACATGAAGGGGGTGGGTGCCGCCTGCGCGGCCAACAGCGCATTCCACGCAGGGGCATGCAGTGTGGCGGGGTCGCCGTGGACCCGAATGACATAATCTTTTTCAATGCTGCTGCCCTGCGACATTCAAGGTCCGACGACGTGGAAGTGAGAAGGTGAAAGCCGCATGAAAACCGTATGAAAGCGGCGCTGGCGCAGATCAACGCCACCGTGGGCGACCTGGCGGGCAATGCCCGGCTGCTTGCCGCTGCGGCGCGCGAAGCGCATGCCCGCGGCGCGCTGCTGGTGCTGGCGCCGGAGCTCGCGCTGACCGGCTACCCGCCCGAAGACCTGCTGCTGCGCCCGGCCTTCATGCAGGCTTGTGCCGACACCCTGGCCAGCCTGGCGGCCGACTTGGCAGGCTGCACGGGCCTGCATCTGGTAGTGGGGCACCCTCATCAGTTTGGTTCACGCGGCGATCTTAGGTCGAAGTCGCACGCCGTGCAGCAGCGCTTCAACGCCGCCTCGGTGCTGGCCGGCGGGCGGGTGTTGGGCACCTACTGCAAGCGCGAACTGCCGAACTACCAGGTGTTCGACGAGCGCCGCTATTTCGCCTCGGGCCGCGACCACGGGCACGCGCCGCTGGTGGTGGACGTCGCCGGTCTGCGCATCGGCCTGCTGATCTGCGAAGACGCCTGGTTCGACGAGCCGGCGCAGGCGGCCGTGGCCGCCGGCGCGCAGCTGCTGTGTGTGCTGAACGCCTCGCCCTTTCACCTGGACAAGGCGGGCGAACGTGAAGCGCGCATGGCCGCGCGGGCACGCGCCGTCGCCCGGCCCCTGCTGTATTCGCACCTGGTGGGCGGCCAGGACGAGGTGGTCTTTGACGGCGCCTCTTTTGCGGTGGCAGCCAGCGGCGAAGTCACCGCACGCGCACCGGCCTTCGAGCCTGCGCTGCTGATGCTGGAGCTTGCTGCCGATGGCACCGCCCGTGGCGAGATCGCGGCCGTGCCGGAGCTCGAAGCCCAGGCCTGGGCGGCCCTGGTCACCGGTGTTCGCGACTACCTGGGCAAGAACGGTTTCCCCGGCGCGCTGATCGGCCTGTCGGGCGGCGTCGATTCGGCACTGGTGCTGGCGCTGGCGGTAGACGCCATCGGTGCCGACAAGGTGCGCACCGTGATGATGCCTTCGCCCTACACGGCGGACATCTCATGGCTGGACGCGCGCGAGATGGCTGCGAACCTGGGCGTGCGCTACGACGAAATCGCCATTGAACCCATGTTCGATGCCTTTCGTGCCTCGCTGGCGCCCCACTTCGAGGGGCGCGCTGAGGACACCACCGAAGAGAACCTGCAGGCGCGCATCCGCGGCACGCTGCTGATGGCGCTGTCGAACAAGCTGGGTTCCATCGTTCTGACCACCGGCAACAAGAGCGAGATGGCCACCGGCTACTGCACGCTCTACGGCGACATGGCCGGCGGGTTTGCCGTCATCAAGGATGTGGCCAAGACCCTGGTCTACCGGCTGTGCGCCTGGAAGAACCGCCAGCCCAACCGCCGTGCCGATGGCAGCATCGGCCCCGTCATCCCGGAACGCATCCTGACACGCGCGCCCTCGGCCGAATTGCGCCCAAACCAGACCGACCAGGACAGCCTGCCCGCCTACGAAGTGCTGGACGCCATCCTGGCGCGCTACATGGAAGACGACCAGGGCATAGAGGACATCGTGGCCGCCGGCTTTGCGCGTGCGGATGTCGAGCGCGTCACGCGCCTGATCAAGCTCAACGAGTACAAGCGCCGCCAGGCGCCGGTGGGCATACGCATCACCCACCGCGCTTTCGGGCGCGATTGGCGCTACCCCATCACCTCGAAGTTCCGTGCTTAAATCAATCTCAACCCCACCTCGCTCTGAAAGCCCGTCATGAAGCAGATCACCGCCATCATCAAGCCCTTCAAGCTGGAAGAGGTGCGTGAAGCCCTGGGTGACGTTGGCGTCTCCGGCCTGACCGTGACCGAGGTCAAGGGCTTCGGTCGCCAGAAGGGCCACACCGAGCTGTACCGAGGTGCAGAGTACGTGGTCGACTTCCTGCCCAAGGTGAAGGTGGAAGTGGTGGTCAAGGACGGCGATGTGGAACGCTGCATCGAAGCCATCGTGAAGGCGGCCAAGACCGGCAAGATCGGCGACGGCAAGATCTTTGTCACGCCGGTGGAGCAGGTGGTGCGCATCCGCACCGGCGAGACCGACGAAGCGGCGATCTGAGCGGCTGGCGCGGCTTTGCTCGCGCCTGCGCCGCGGAAGACTCAGATGCGGGAGTAGTCGTCCGGTGCCAAGGCCGCGCCGGCCTGTGCGGCCAGGCGCAACAACAGCTCAACGGGGTCATCACCGACCTGCAGCACCGCGTTCTGAGGCGTTGAGAGAAACCCTTCGGCCACGCTGTGCGCCATGAAGGACAGCAGGGCATCGTAATAGCCCTCGACGTTGAGCAGGCCGATCGGCTGGTCGTGGTACTTCAGCTGGCGCCAGGTCCACACCTCGTACAGCTCTTCCAGCGTGCCGATGCCGCCCGGCAATCCGATGAAGACTTGCGCGCGCTCGGCCATCATCTGCTTGCGCACATGCATCGTCGGCACGACGTGCAGCTCGTGCAGCCCGGGGTGGCCGACCTCCAGTTTCTGCAGAGTTTCCGGGATGACGCCCACCACGCGGCCACCGGCGGCCAGGGTGGCGTCGGCCACCTCGCCCATCAGGCCGACCTTGCCGCCGCCGTAGACCAGCTGCCAGCCGCGCTCGCCTATGGCCCGCCCCAGGGCTTGCGCGGCGGCCGTGTAAGCCGGTTTGGCGCCGTGGCGAGAACCGCAGTAGACGCAGACGGTGAAAGGCGTGGCGGTGGTGACGACGGGCATGGAGGCCATGGGGAAGCGCTTATACGCGGGCAGGGGGCTTCCAGCTTATCAGTCGCGTGCCGCAGAGGGTGTCGTGCAGGAACTGGCGCTGCGGGTGCAGGCCGGTCAGCGCCGCATAGGCCAGCACGCCGGCCACCAGCGCGCCCGTGATGGGCCAGCCGCCTTTCAGGCCGCTGATCCACACGGCGCCAAGTGCCGGTAAGAACCAGAGCCAGGCCAGCAGGTAGCGGCACAGCGCGCGCAGCGGGCGTACCGGCTGGCCCTCTTGCGTGACGAGCCGGATGTGCCAGGTCTGCATGGCCAGGGTCTGGCCGCTGCGCGTCCAGAAATAGACGAAATAGACGGCCAGTACCGCGAACACGAAGGCGCGCAACCCGGCCGTGCCTATCAGTGCGTGCGTTTGCCGCGTGACGATGCCGTAAAACAAGCCGGCGATCATCACCACGCCGAAGAGCAAGACGCCTTCGTAGACAAAACAGGCCATGCGCGCGCGCAGCCTTGGCGTGGATTCGTGTGCCGTCCGGCGCTCGTGCGGCGCGGCGGACCCCTCGGCAGTCGTCACGGCTTCTCGGGTTCGCTGGCGGCCGGGGCAGCGCTGCGCACCGCGGCGCCCTGCGGACCCTTCTGCGGCAACAAGGTCTGCGGGTCGACAAAGTTGGGCGTGGCGGCGATCTTGGGCAAACCGGCCTGGTTGTGCATCGGCGGCGAGGCGCGTGTTGTCAAGGTCGTGGTGGTGGCGCCGGGGCGGGCTTGCTGCACGCCAGGCGTCACGACACGCGGCGCGGTCTGTGCGGGCGCGCGCACGATGTTGCGTTTGGCCGTGCCGTTGCCCTGGCCCGCGTCACCCTGCGCCGCGGCGCTGGCCTGCGCTTCTGCCGTCTTGGCCGCTGCGGCTGGCTTGGCGCGCTGCGCCAGGCGGTTGCGCTCCTCGGCCGGCAACGACTGGTAGGCCTGCCAGCGCTCCTGGCGCTCTTCGTCCGGAACACGCCTGACCTCTTGAAACTGTTGACGTGCCGCTGCACGCTGGGCGGGCGTCATGCGCGCCCACTCGCTCATGCGCGCCTGCAGACGCTGGCGCTCTTCCGCGGGCATCTGGGGGTAGCGTGCCGCGACCTCCAGCCACTTCTGGCGCCGGGCCGGCTCGATGCTCGACCAGTCACGCTGCAAGGGCGCCAGGATCTGCTTCTGGGCGGGGGTCAGGCTGGCCCAGTTCGGGCTTCGCTCTTCCGCCCAGGTCGGGCCCACGGCCCATACCGCCAACAGAAGGGCCAGCGCCCTGAGCAGCGCCCGAAGGCTCATTGCGGCGGCGCTGAGCGCAGGAACTCAGCGAAACCGGGGTCGCTGTAGGCCGAAGGCGGCAGCGTGTCGCTGAGCAGCTGGGCGTCGATGTCGGCCGCCGCCAGAACCTGTTCGCGCATGGTGTAACGGTCGATCGCCACGAGGCCTGCAATCATCAACACCAGGGGCAGCCCAAGGGCAAACCGTTGCCGCCAGGCGGCAAAGCTGCCCAAGAGTGCGGCGCCCGAGGCCGCGATGCCGACCACCCGGCCCGCGCCCGAGGCGGTTTCACGCACCAGGCGTGCCCGTTGCAGGGCCTGCTCGCGCCCCACACGCAGGCGTTCTGCGATGTCATGCGGCACGGCTTGTGCGCCGAAAGTGAGGCCGCCTGCCAGTTGCGCCGCCAACCGCGCCTCGATGGCGCTGGTGTCGGCAGGGTGGTGGCTGCGGTTCATGGTGTGATTCCCTTGATCTTGAGTGCCTTGGCCAAAGCCTGAACGGCCCGGGAGCAGTGCGTCTTCACGCTGCCCTCCGAGCACCCCATCACGGCTGCGGTTTCGCTGACATCGAATTCTTCCCAGTAACGCAGCAGGAAGGCTTCCCGTTGACGCGCCGGAAGCTCGGCGACCTGCACATCGATGATTTGCAGGATCTGTGCCCGCGAAACCGCGTCGGCGGCGCTTTCGGTGCCCAGCGTGTCTTCCAGCGCGTGCAGAGTCTCCAGCAGATCGAAATCTTCGTCGTCACCACCGCTGCTGAACTCCGAGAGGTTCTGCATCACGGCGCCACGCACCTTTTCCCGCCTGAACCAATCCATCGTCGCGTTCGACAGGATGCGTTGGAACACCAGCGGGAGTTCCGCTGCCGGACGGTCGGCGTACTTCTCGGCCAGGCGGATCATCGCGTCCTGCACGATGTCCAGGGCGGCGTCGTCGTTGCGCACCGCATAGACCGCGCGCTTGAAGGCTCGCTTCTCGACGCTCTTTAGGAAGTCGGACAGTTCTTTGTCGGTGGCCAACGCGGTGGTAACAGATCGCCCGGTGCGGGTCGCGGATTATCACACCGCGCTGTTGCTGCACTGCGCCATGCCAGCCGACCTGCCGGCGCTGCCGGTGCATAATGCAGGGCTTCGCACAACGTTCTTTGGGTCCTAAGCCCGGCCGTCGACCCGACGGCGGATTTTCGACCGCGCAGGTACCGAATCAGCCTCACAAGGGCTCGCAGGAGGTGCACCGATGGATTTTCGTCAGAGAAAACCTCAGAGGTTCTAAATGGAAATGTCTGCCGCGGATGTCAAGCGTGCTGCGACCGTCGATGGTCGCGCCTCTGCATCTTCTTCCCCCCACACCACCGCTGAGCCCAACGGCTCGGAGATCCTCGTTCGCTGCCTTCAGGCCGAGCAGGTGAAGTTCCTCTGGGGCTACCCCGGCGGGGCGGTGCTCTACATCTACGACGCGCTGTACAAGCAGGACAGCATCGAGCATGTGCTGGTGCGCCATGAACAGGCGGCCATCCATGCCGCCGATGGTTATGCGCGGGCCACCGGTGAGGTCGGCGTCGCGCTGGTCACTTCCGGCCCGGGCGTGACGAATGCCATCACCGGCATCGCCACGGCCTACATGGACAGCATCCCGATGGTGATCATCACCGGACAGGTGCCCACCGCCGCCATCGGTCTGGACGCCTTCCAGGAATGCGACACCGTCGGCATCACCCGGCCCATCGTCAAGCACAACTTCCTGGTGAAGGACGTGCGCGATCTGGCGCTGACGCTCAAGAAGGCCTTCCACATCGCCCGCACCGGCCGCCCCGGCCCGGTGGTGGTGGACATTCCGAAAGACGTGTCTTTGAAGACCTGCGCCTTCCACTACCCCGAGACAGTGGAAATGCGCAGCTACAACCCGGTGAAAAAGGGCCACGGCGGCCAGATCCGCAAGGCCGTGCAGCTGCTGCTGCAGGCCAAGCGGCCCTACATCTACACCGGTGGCGGCGTGATCCTGGGCAATGCCTCGGCGGAACTGCGGCAATTGGCCGACATGCTCGGCTTCCCCTGCACCAACACGCTGATGGGCCTGGGTGCCATCGCACACAGCGACCCCAAGTTCCTGGGCATGCTGGGCATGCACGGCACCTATGAAGCCAACATGACGATGCAGAACTGCGACGTTCTGCTGGCCGTCGGGGCGCGTTTCGACGACCGTGTGATTGGCAACCCCAAGCACTTCGCCTCGGTGCAGCGCAAGATCATCCACGTCGACATCGACCCGAGCTCGATCTCCAAGCGCGTGAAGGTCGACATCCCCATCGTCGGTGACGTGAAGGAAGTGCTGCTCGAACTCATCGCCCAGATCAGGGAAGCCTCGGCGCGGCCCGAAGCCGCCGACATGAGCGCCTGGTGGAAGCAGATCAACGACTGGCGCCGCCGCGAATGCCTGGCCTTCAAGGACAGCCCCGACGTCATCAAGCCGCAGATGGTGGTGGACAAGCTCTGGCAGCTCACCAAGGACCGCGACACCTACATCACCAGTGATGTCGGCCAGCACCAGATGTGGGCGGCGCAGTACTACCGCTTCGACGAGCCGCGGCGCTGGATCAACAGCGGCGGCCTGGGCACGATGGGCGTGGGTCTTCCGTACGCGATGGGCATCAAGCTCGCCAAGCCCGAGAGTGATGTGTTCTGCATCACCGGCGAGGGCAGCATCCAGATGTGCATCCAGGAGCTGTCCACCTGCAAGCAATACAACACGCCGGTGAAGATCGTGTCCCTGAACAACCGCTACCTGGGCATGGTGCGGCAGTGGCAGCAGCTGGACTACGGCAGCCGCTACTCGCACAGCTACATGGAAGCGTTGCCTGACTTCGTGAAGCTGGCCGAGGCCTACGGCCATGTCGGCCTGCTGGTCGAAAAACCCGGCGACGTGGAGGGGGCCTTGCGCGAGGCGATGGCCCTCAAGGACCGCACTGTCTTCCTCGACATCCGCACCGACCCGACGGAAAACGTCTGGCCCATGGTGAAGGCCGGGCAGGGCATCAGCGAGATGCTGCTGGGCTCCGAAGACCTGTAAACGCCAGCCTTCGCGCGCTTCTTTCAACCTCACACCGCGTGGCCAAGGGCCCAGGGTTACCGCCCTGGCGTCTGAAGAGCGCGTCGGCACAGAGAGCTTTTCATGAAACACATCATTGCGGTGCTGCTCGAAAACGAGCCGGGTGCCTTGTCGCGTGTGGTCGCGCTGTTTTCAGCCCGCGGCTACAACATCGAGAGCCTGACGGTGGCGCCCACCGAAGACGCCAGCCTCTCGCGCATGACCATCGTCACCACCGGCAGTGACGACGTCATCGAGCAGATCACCAAGCACCTGAACCGCCTCATCGAGGTGGTCAAGGTGGTCGATCTCACCGAAGGCAGCTTCACCGAGCGCGAGCTGATGCTCATCAAGGTGCGCGCGGTGGGCAAGGAGCGCGAGGAGATGAAGCGCATGGCCGAGATCTTCCGCGGCCGCATCATCGACGTCACCGAAAAGAGCTACACCATCGAGCTCACCGGCGACAGCAGCAAGCTAGACGCCTTCCTCGTGGCCATCGACCGCGCCGCGATTCTGGAGACCGTGCGCACCGGTGCCAGCGGCATCGGGCGTGGCGAGCGCATCCTTCGCGTCTGAACGGCGCCATTCACAACAGTTTTTACGGAGAGAACCATGAAGGTCTATTACGACAAGGACGCCGACATCAGCCTCATCAAGGGCAAGAACGTCGCCATCATCGGCTACGGCTCGCAAGGCCATGCTCACGCGCAGAACCTGAACGACAGCGGCTGCAAGGTCACGGTCGGCCTGCGCAAGGGTGGTGCCAGCTGGGCCAAGGTGGAGAAGGCCGGCCTGAAGGTGGCCGAGGTGGCGGATGCCGTCAAAGCAGCGGATGTCGTGATGATCCTCCTGCCCGACGAGCAGATCGGCGCCGTCTACGCCAACGACGTGGCGCCGAACATCCGCCAGGGCGCGAGCCTGGCCTTCGCGCACGGCTTCAACGTGCACTACGGGCAGGTGGTGCCGCGTGACGACCTCGACGTCTGGATGGTGGCGCCCAAGGCCCCGGGCCACACCGTGCGCAACACCTACACCCAGGGTGGCGGCGTGCCCCACCTCATCGCCGTGCACGCCGACAAGAGCGGCAAGGCGCGTGACCTGGCGCTGAGCTATGCCGCAGCCAACGGCGGCGGCAAGGCCGGCATCATCGAGACCAACTTCCGCGAAGAGACCGAGACCGACCTTTTCGGTGAACAGGCCGTGCTGTGCGGCGGCACCGTCGAGCTCATCAAGGCCGGCTTCGAGACGCTGGTGGAAGCCGGCTACGCGCCCGAGATGGCGTACTTCGAATGCCTGCACGAGCTCAAGCTGATCGTCGACCTGATCTACGAGGGCGGCATTGCGAACATGAACTACAGCATCAGCAACAACGCCGAATACGGTGAGTACGTGACGGGCCCGAAGATCGTCACCGAAGACACCAAGAAGGCCATGAAGCAGGTGCTGAAGGACATCCAGACGGGCGAATACGCCAAGAGCTTCATCCTCGAGAACAAGGCCGGCGCGCCGACGCTGATCAGTCGCCGCCGCCTGACCAGCGAGCACAGCATCGAGGTCGTGGGCGAGAAGCTGCGCGCGATGATGCCGTGGATCAAGGCCAACAAGCTGGTCGATCGTTCCAGGAACTGACTACCGAAGACCGGCCCTCGTGCCCGGAAAGGCCGCCTGCGGGCGGCCTTTCCGCTGGAGGCCCTGCGGTATCCTCGCCGCCCATGACCGAGCTCCCACGCCCACCGTCGAGTGACGAACCCGAAGTCGTCGAAACGCCCCGACCGCGGCGCAAGGGCATCTACGTGCTGCCCAATGCCGTCACCCTGGCGGCCCTGTTCGCCAGCTTCTATTCCATCGTGATGGCGATGAACGGCCGCTTCGAGCTGGCGGCCATCGGCATCTTCTGTGCCGCGGTGCTGGACGCCCTGGACGGCCGCGTGGCGCGCATGACCAATTCGCAGAGCGCCTTCGGCGAGCAGATGGACAGCCTGTGCGACATGGTGGGCTTCGGCGCCGCGCCGGCGCTCATCGTCTACGAATGGGCACTTCAGGGCCTGGGCCGTTGGGGCTGGATACCGGCCTTCGTCTACATCGCGGGCGCTGCGCTGCGGCTGGCACGCTTCAACACCAACATCGGCATCGTCGACAAGCGCTTTTTCCAGGGCCTGCCCAGCCCGGCCGCTGCGGCCCTGGTGATGGGGCTGATCTGGGTGATGGACGATGCCGGCTTCAAGAACGTGGCGCAGATCGAATGGCTGGCCTGGACGGCCTTCGGCGTGACGCTCTACGCCGGCCTGACCATGGTGACCAACGTGCCCTTCTACAGTTTCAAGGTGGTGGGCGCAAAACAGACCGTGCCCTTCGCCACCATCATGGCCATCGCGCTGGGCATTGCGCTGATCAGCCAGAACCCGCCGCTGGCGCTGTTTGTGCTGTTCTGCATCTACGGCGTCTCAGGCTACGGCGTCTACATCTGGCGCCGCATGAAGGGCCGGCCGGTGAGCGTGATCGCCACCTCCACCGACGACCCCGACGAAAAGGGCCTGCACTGAGGAAGCCGGCCATTTCGGCGGCTTGGCTGCACGCCGTCGCGTGCTACATTCCGGGCATGTCGAAGCATTTCAGCCCCCTCACGCTAGCCCTGCTAGGAGCCCTGCGGGTGCGCTGATCGCTTTCGTCTTCCGGTTTTACCGAACCCCCGATCAACGGCCCGCCAGCGCAAGCAGCGGGCCGTTGTCATTTTCCGAACTGCTTGGCCATCCACCTCACCGCACAGGTACACACCATGACCGACAAGCTCATCATCTTCGACACCACCTTGCGTGACGGCGAACAGTCGCCCGGCGCCTCGATGACTCGCGAAGAAAAGCTGCGCATCGCGCGCCAGCTGGAGCGCCTGCGCGTGGACGTCATCGAAGCCGGCTTCGCGGCTTCCAGCAATGGCGACTTCGAGGCCGTGCGCTCGATCGCCGACGCCATCAAGGACAGCACGGTGTGCAGCCTGGCGCGGGCGAATGACCGCGACATCGCCCGCGCGGCCGAGGCGCTGAAGGGGGCAGCGCGTGCGCGCATCCACACCTTCATCGCCACCAGCGAACTGCACATGGAGAAGAAACTGCGCATGACGCGCGAGCAAGTGCTGGAGCAGGCCAGGCTCTCGGTGCGCTTCGCGCGCAACCTGTGCGGCGATGTGGAGTTCAGCCCCGAGGACGGCTACCGCAGTGACCCCGATTTCCTTTGCCGCGTGCTGGAAGCCGTGATTGCCGAGGGCGCCACGACGCTGAACATCCCCGACACCGTGGGCTACGCCGTGCCAGAGCTGTATGGCGAGTTCATTCGCAGCCTGCGTGAACGCGTGCCCAACAGCGACAAGGCGATCTGGAGCGTGCACTGCCACAACGACCTGGGCATGGCGGTGGCCAACTCGCTGGCCGGCGTGATGATCGGCGGCGCCCGCCAGGTGGAATGCACCATCAACGGCCTGGGCGAACGCGCCGGCAACTGCAGCCTGGAAGAGGTGGTGATGGCGGTGCGCACGCGGCGCGACTACTTCGGCCTGCAGGTCGGCATCGACACCACGCAGATCGTGCCGGCCAGCCGCATGGTCAGCCAGACCACCGGCTTCGTGGTGCAGCCTAACAAGGCGGTGGTGGGCGCCAATGCCTTCGCCCATGCGAGCGGCATCCACCAGGACGGCGTGCTGAAGGCGCGCGACACCTACGAGATCATGCGCGCCGAAGACGTGGGCTGGGCCGCGAACAAGATCGTGCTGGGCAAGCTGAGCGGGCGCAACGCGTTCAAGCAGCGGCTGCAGGACCTGGGTGTGCAGATGGACAGCGACAGCGAGGTCAATGCCGCCTTTGCCCGCTTCAAGGACCTGGCCGACCGCAAGAGCGAGATCTTCGACGAAGACATCATTGCGTTGGTGGGCGACGAGAGTGTCACTGCCGAACACGAGCACTTCCGGCTGCTGTCCTTGGCCCAGCATTCCGAGATGGGCGAACGTCCGCACGCCCGCGTTTCATTTGCCGCCGGTAACGTCGAGCATCACGCTGAAAGTGACGGTAACGGGCCCGTGGACGCCAGCCTGAAGGCCATCGAGTCCAAGGTGAAGAGTGGCGCAGAAATGGCCCTCTATTCGGTCAATGCCATCACCTCGGGCAGCACAGAATCCCAGGGCGAGGTCACCGTTCGTTTGCAACACGGTGGCCGCGTGGTGAACGGGGTGGGTGCAGACCCGGACATCGTGGTGGCGTCGGCCAAGGCCTATTTGTCGGCCCTGAACAAGCTGCACAGCGCAGCCGATAGGGTGGCGGCGCAGGGTTAGCGCGCCAGAACTCGTCTGCACCACACGCGGCACTTGAGGAAAAACGCGCAAGCGATTGATCTTGCGTGTGTTTTTCTCAGGTCCTACACTTGGGCTTGGTCAGTGACGGGGTGCTCGGTGCAGAAAAATCAAGCTTGGGACATACGCTGGGCAGCGGCGGCGGTCATGACGTTGGCCTTGGGCCTCACGCCGCTGGCGCACGCCCAGGGCAAGAGTGCGGCTCCGGCGGACACGGCTGCGGCTGCTTCGGCAAACAAAGCGAACAAGGCCAAGGCCAAAGCCAAAGCCAAGGCCAGCACGGTCAGGGCCGTCCGCACCGCCCCGGCGACACGCCGCAAGGCCGCCGCCCGCAGCAGTGTGGCGCGTGCACAGCCCGCCAGTTCGTCGTTCGGGCACCTGTACGGCCTGCAGAGGTCCGAAGATGTGCTCGACCTGAAATCCAGCGTGGCGCTGGTCGTCGACCAGGACACCAACGAGGTGCTCTTCAGCAAGAACCCCGGCGCGGTGCTTCCCATCGCTTCGATCACGAAGCTGATGACGGCGCTGGTGGTCATCGAAGCCGGTCTGTCGCTTGACGAAACCTTGGTCGTCGACCAGGACGACGTGAATGCCACGGTGGGAAGCCGGTCGCGCCTGGGCGTGGGCACCCAGCTCAGCCGTGGCGAGATGCTGCATCTGGCGCTGATGTCTTCAGAGAACCGCGCGGCGCACGTCCTCGGGCGCACCTACCCCGGTGGCATTCGCAGCTTCATGGCGGCGATGAATGCCAAGGCGCAGCTGTTGGGCATGAGCGGCACGCGTTATGTCGAGCCCACGGGGCTGTCGGCTGACAACCAGTCCACGGCCGAAGATCTGACGCGCCTGGTGCGCGCCGCGTCTGTGCACCCGCTCATCCGCGACTTGTCCACCACACCCGAGGCATCGGTGCCGGTGGGCGCGCGGCAGATGCAGTTCCGCAATACCAACGGCCTGGTGCGCAACCCCGAATGGGACATCGGCTTGCAGAAAACCGGCTACATCGCAGCCGCTGGGCGCTGCCTGGTCATGCAGACCCAACTCGCCGGCCGCAAGTTGATCATGGTCCTGCTGGACTCAGCGGGCAGATATTCGCGCATGGGTGATGCCGAGCGCCTCCGCAAGTGGCTGGCCACGGCGCCGTTTGTGCCCGCTGCGGTGGCGGCACCCGTGAGCGCGCCCGCGATCGCACCCGTGCCGGCAGCGCCCGCCGCCCCCGCGACAGCGGCGCCACTGGCACCCGCCAGCACGGCAACGCCGGCGCTTTCCGGTGCAGAGAAGCTGATGCTGGGCCCGTTCGTGGCGCCGGTTTCGCTGCCCCTGCTTCAGCCTGCAACACCCTGATCAGCCGCGGTAGCCCAGCGCCAGAGAGATCTGCGCTGCGGTGCCTTTGACGCGCTCCAGCCAGCTTTCTTCCAGCCGGTCTGCTGGCGCTGAAATAGACAGCCCCGCCAGCAGCTTGCCCTGATCGTCGAAGACCCCCGCGGCCATGCAGCGCACACCCAGTTCGAGTTCCTCGTCGTCGCGGGCCACGCCCGTGGCGCGCACGCCGGCCAGTTCGCGTTCCAGTCGCACGAGGTCGGTGATGCTGTTGCGTGTATGCCCTGTCAGCCCGGTGCGCGTGGCGTAGGCCCGCACGCGCGCCGTGTCTTCATGGGCCAGGAACAGTTTGCCCACCGAGGTCAGGTGCAGCGGTGCATGGCCACCGATCGCGCGCACGACCTGCATGCCAGAACGTTCGCTGTAGGTGCGCTCGATGTAGACGATCTCGTCGCCCTGGCGCATCGACAGGTTCACCGGCTGGTGCGTCACCTTGTGCAGTTCGCGCATGGGGCCTACTGCGGCCTCGCGCACGTCCAGGCGCGCTTTGACCAGGTTGCCCAGCTCCAGCAGGCGCATGCCCAGGCGGTAGCTGCCAGCGGCGGGGCGGTCGACAAAACGTCCGATGGTGAGATCGTTCAAGATGCGATGGGCCGTGCTGGGATGCAGGCCCGTGCGCTCGCTGATCTCTTTCAGGGAAACCGGTTCAGGCTGGGCGGCCAGCATTTCCAGCACGGCAAAGCTGCGCTCCAGCACCTGGATGGTGGGTTTTTGCGGTTCCTTGCTGTTCATGGCGGTATCGGGACGGAGAGGTTGCCGCGATTTTGCATCGCGGAACCCTGGGCTGCATACCGGAAGCTGTTGCACGCGCGGCGGTGCCGCAGTTCGGCCGCCCGGGCCTTGGCACTGGGCTTGTCGCTGGCCGCCGTGCAGGGTGCGACATCCGGGCAGGAGTCGGCGCCCTCCGCCCCGGCGTCAACTGCGGCCGCGGTGACTGCGGCGCCATCAGCTGCCGCCGGGCGCGCGTGGATAGCCGTGCCGCGCCTTGCGGGGCGGCTGACATCCGCCGACATCGGGCTCGTCATCAACACCGACGACGCAAACTCCGTCGCCATCGGCAGGCACTACATCTCCGCGCGCCGGCTGAAACCGGCCCAGGTGCTGCGCCTGCAACTGCCCATCAAGGCCGTGCTGACGCCGGCCGAGTTCGACGGGCTGGTCCAGAAAATCCAGCGCCACTTCGGCCCCGCCACGCAGGCGCTGGCGCTGGCCTGGGCGGTGCCCTATGCGGTGGAATGCAACGCCATCACCGGGGCCCTGGCGCTGGGTTACGACCCCGATCTCTGCCGCAACAGCTGCGCGGCCTCGCGGCCCTCGCGCTATTTCAACGCGGCCACGCACCGCCCCATGGCCGCGCTGGGCTGGCGGCCGTCCATGCTGCTGGCGGCGCCGACCGTCGAGGCCGCGAAGTCGATGATCGACCGCGGCGTGGCCTCCGATGGCAGCCTGGCGCGGCACGGCCGCCCGCCGGTGGCAGCCCTGCTGCTGCAGACGGAAGATGCAGCGCGCGCGGTGCGCCGCGTGCTCTACCCGCCCGCCGGCCTGATCGCCGCGCTGGGCCTGGACGTGCAGGTGCTGCCGGCGACCGAACTGGCTGCGGCGAGGCGCGTGCTGATGGTCAGCACTGGCAGCGTGTTCCCGCCGTTGCAGGCCGCGCCAGATTGGGTGCCCGGCGGCCTGGGCGACCATCTCACCTCGTACGGCGGCGACTTGCTGGGAACTCACGGCCAGGGCACGGCGCTGGAGTGGATCGCCTCGGGCGCGACGGCCAGCCACGGCAGCGTGAGCGAACCTTGCAACCACCTGCAGAAGTTTCCGCATCCCCAGGTGCTGCTGGGCCACTACGCGCAGGGCGCCACGGCCATCGAGGCCTACTGGAAAAGCGTGGCCTGGCCACAGCAGAGCCTCTTTATCGGCGAGCCGCTGGCGGCGCCGTTTTCACCGCCACTGCTGCGGCAACCTTGATCAGGCCTGGCCCGCACGGAGTGCGGCCACTGCCGCCACACCTGAACGCACCGCACCTTCCAGCGTGGCGGGGTAGGGGCCCTCGATGTAGTCCCCAGCCGCCACCAGTCCCGGCGCGATGGCCGCTGGCGGCCGCTGCAGGCCGGGCACGCAGCGAAACGTGGCGCGCTTTTCGGCCACCGCGCGCAGCAGGCTGGGCGGCACGGGCCAGGTGTCCGCAGGAAAGGCCTGCTTGGCCTGCTGCAAGACCGCGGCCGCTGTGGCATTCAAGCCGGCCTCCACCCACTTGCGCGCGCCGCTGATGACGAAGGCAAAAAGCCCCGGCGTCGCGCCCAGCGCTCCATGGTCGAAAACAAACTGCGCCGGGGCCTGGGGGCCTTCCACCAGCGCCATCATCGGCGCGGCCAGGCGTGCGCCTGGGCAGCGCAGGTAGACGGTGACGATGGGCTCGTAGTGCAGCGCCTTTGCGCTGGCGGCCCAGGCCGGGGCTGCCGACTGCGCCAGGCGCGCCGCCTCGGCCGCCGTGCACGCCAGCACCACAGCATCGAAGTCGTCGTCATCGACGGCCCACCCGGCCCGGCCACTGGCAGTTACCCCACCCATTTTCAAGGTTTGCACCCGATGACCCAGGCGCAAGGTCGCGCCCCGGGCCTGCAGCCAGGCCGCGGCGGGCTGCGGCAGCAGCGCACCCAGCGAGCGCCGCGGCAGCATCAGGTCGGCGCCGCCGGGGCCGCCGAAGAGGGCGTCTTGCAGCACGCGCAACAGCACGCCGGCGTCGGCATGCCTGGCGGGCGTGTTCAGCGCGGCCACGCACAGCGGGTCGATCATCAGTTCGCGCACCGCCGGCGGCAGACCGTGGCACAGCTGGTCGACCGAGGTGCCCGGCGCACAGCGAAAACCGGCCATCGCCCAGCCGGCGGCGGCGCGTATCAGCGCGGTCTTGTCCTTCAGGGTCCAGCCCTGGCAGCGCATCACGCCGATGCCGAACACCAGCCACGCCGGGCCGGCCGGCAGGCGCAGGCCGCGGCCGTCGGGGTAGCGCAGTTCCAGCGGGCTGCGCGCGAAGCTGCTGGTGAGGTCCACACCCACGGTCTGCATCAGTGCCAAGGTGGCGCGGTAGGCACCGATGAGGATGTGCTGGCCGTTGTCCAGCGCCAGACCCTCGATCTGGAGTTCACGCGCGCGACCGCCGGGCTGGCTGGCCATTTCGAACACCGTCACGGCATGGCCGGCTTCGGTGGCACGCACCGCCGCCGCCAGCCCGGCCCAGCCCGCCCCGATGACCGCCAGTCTCACAGCCCGGCCACGCTGCTCAGCGCCCGCTCAGGTGGGTGCGCGTGGCGATCCACAGCTTGCGCAGCGGGGTCAGCGAGGTGCGCTGGTGCAGCACCTGGAAGCCCTCGGCCTCGATCTCGCGCAGCAGGGTGCGGTAGATGTTGGCCATCATCAAGCCGGGCTTCTGGGCCACACGGTCGGCCTCGGGCAGCAGGGCCATGGCTTCGTCGTAGCAGGCGTGGGCACGCTCGGCCTGGAACTTCATCAGCGCGGTGAAGCGGTCGCTGTAGCCCCAGGGGGCTTCACGCTTCAAGAGTTCATGGGCTTTCACCTCGAAGCGCTGAAGTTCGTTGACGGGCAGGTAGATGCGGCCGCGCCGCGCGTCGTCGCCGACGTCGCGGATGATGTTGGTGAGCTGCATCGCCAGGCCCAGCTTGTGCGCGTATTGCACCGTGGCGTCCGAGCTGCGGCCGAAGATGTTGGCCGCCACCTCGCCCACGATGCCGGCCACCAGGTGGCAGTAGCGCTGCAGGCCCGCGTAATCGAGAAAGCGTGTCTGGTCCAGGTCGGTCTGGCAGCCTTCGATGACGGCCTGCAGGTGCGCCGCCGTGATGCCATGGTCGGCCGCCAGCGGCATCAGCGCCTGCGTCACCGGGTGCGTGGGCTGGCCAGCCCAGGCCGCAGCCACTTCCTGGCGCCACCATGCCAGCTTGGCAGCGGCCACGGTGGGGTCGGCGACTTCGTCCACGACATCGTCCACCTCGCGGCAGAAGGCGTAGAAGGCGGTGATGGCCGCCCGCCGCGGCGGTGGCAGGAAGAGGAAGGCGTAATAGAACGACGAGCCGCTCTTGGCGGCCTTGTCTTGCACGTACTGTTGGGGCGTCATGGCTGCGTGGGCATCGGCGCGGTGTCAGCGCAACATGGCGGGCATGCGCCAGGCGCGCCACAGCAGCAGCGGCAGGTCGCGCAGGCCGAGGGTGGGGCGCTGGCCCAGGGTGGCGTACTTCATGTCCTCGATTTTCTCCAGGATGCGCAGGCCTCCCTGCACCACCAGGCGAAGTTCCCAGCCGGCCCGGCCCGGCACGCGCAGCGCCAGCGGCGCGCCCTGGCGCATCAGGATGCGGGCCCACGTGCACAGGGCCGCCACCAGAACCCGCGAACGTGCGCTGTCGCTGCCGGCGGCCAGTTCGGCACGTGAGACCCGGTGGTGCTGCAGGTCGGCCTCGGGCACGTAACAGCGGCCGCGCGGGCCGTCCACGCTGAGGTCTTGCCAGAAGTTGATGAGTTGCAGCGCGCTGCAGACGGCGTCGGCCTGCTGCAGCGAACGTGCGTCGTGCAGCGCGTACATGTGCATCAGCAGCCGCCCGATGGGGTTGGCAGAACGCCGGCAGTAGCTGAGCACCTCATCGCGGTCGCGGTAGGGTGGGTTGCGCACATCCTGCTCGAAGGCGTCCAGCAGGTCGTGCAGCAGTTCAGGCGGCAGGCGATGTTCGCGGCAGCGTGCGGCCAGGGGTTCGAAGATGCGCCGCCAGCGCGCGGCTACGGGCTGCCCGGCCAAGGCGGCATCGAGGTCCGCGCGGTAGGCCGCCAGGTCGGCCAGGCGGTCGGCTGCCGGTGCATCGCCCTCGTCGGCGATGTCATCGGCCGTGCGTGCAAAGTGGTAGATCGCAACCACCGCCGGCCTCAGCGCAGGCGGGCACAGCAGGGATGCAACCGGAAAATTCTCGTAATGATCAACGCTCACCGTCGCATTCTCACCATTCTTCAGCCTGCTCCGGGGTGGCTGACGCGGTGATTGACAACTCCGGGCCGACCCTTATACAGTACTGACCAGTCAGTCAGTAACAAGCGCTGGTACGCCGTGTTCAAGCGGCCGGCACCCCGAGGGTCTTTGTGATGCATGCCGCTTTTCTTTCACGCCCGGCCTTGCTGTTCGCCTTGCAAGGGGCTTTGGCCTTGCTCGCGGCCGGCAGCCTGACGGCATGTTCGCGACCAGCGCCCGCGCCCGAGCCCGTGAGGGCTGTGCGTACCCTCACCGTGGCGGCCGACAGCGCCGGCGGGGTTCACGAGTTTGCTGCCGAGGTGCGCGCGCGCACCGAAACCCGCCTCGCGTTTCGCGTCGGCGGCAAGATGGTGGCGCGGCCCGCCGAGGTGGGCCAGCGGGTGCGCGCCGGGCAGGTGCTGGCGCAGCTGGACGCCACCGACCTCAAGCTGGGGCAGGACGCCGCGCTGGCGGCCAGCCGTGCCGCGCAGACCCAGTACGACCTGGCCGCAGCCGAGTACAGGCGCTACCAGGAACTGCGCACCCAGGGCTTCATCAGCGGCCTGGAACTGGAGCGTCGCGAGGCCACGCTGAAGGCGCAGAAGGCCCAGCTGGACCAAGCCCAGGCCCAGGCGAGGGTGCAAGGCAACCAGGCGGCGTACGCCGCCTTGGTGGCCACCGCTGCGGGCGTGATCACCGCCACCGAGGCCGAAGTCGGCACGGTGCTGGCCGCCGGGGCCCCGGTGCTGCGTCTGGCTCATGACGGCGCACGCGACGCCGTGTTTGCGGTGCCCGAGGACGGCGCTGCCGCGATGCGTGCGCGGCAGGGCAAGGCGGGTGCGCTGAAGGTACGCCCCTGGGGCAGCAACACGCTTTTGCCGGCCACGGTGCGCGAGGTGGCGGCGGCGGCCGACCCCGCCACACGCACCTTCCTCGTGAAGGCAGATCTGGGCGGCGCCGCGCTGCAGCTGGGCCAGACTGTCAGCGTGCTGGCCGAATCGCCGCGCACCGAGGGCATCACCCGCCTGCCACTGTCGGCAGTGATGCAGCAGCAGGGCCGCACGGCGGTCTGGCTGCTGGACACCGCCACCATGACGGTGAAGGTTCAGCCTGTCACCGTGGCCGGCGCCGACGGCAACACGGTGGTGGTGGCCGAGGGCCTGCGGCCTGGCCAGCAGGTGGTCACAGCCGGCGTGCACGTGCTGATGCCTGGGCAGAAGGTCAAGCGCTTCGAGGCGGCCGTGGCCGCAGCGGCGCCGGCCTCGGCCGCCAGCCGCTGAAGCGCAGGGGCGCCCGATGAATGCCACCCCGTCTGCCGACAGCGGCAACTCGCGTTTCAACATCTCACGCTGGGCGCTGGAGCACCCCGCGCTCACCCGCTACCTCATGGTGGTGCTGCTCGTGCTGGGCACGGCCGCGTACTTCCAGCTGGGCCAGGACGAAGATCCGCCGTTCACCTTCCGTGCCATGGTCGTGCAGTCGTTCTGGCCTGGCGCCAGTGCGCAGCAGATGGCCGAGCAGGTGACGGACAAGATCGAGAAGTCGCTGCAGGAAGTGCCGTACGCGGACAAGATCCGCAGCTACACCAAGCCGGGTGAGTCATTGACCCTGTTGCAGCTGAAGGACTCGTCGCCCGCCAAGGAGGTGCCCAACAGCTGGTACCAGGCCCGCAAGCGCATTGCCGACATGCGCAACACGCTGCCGACGGGCGTCATCGGGCCGGTGTTCAACGACGACTTCGGCGACGTCTACGGCTCCATCTTCGCGCTGAGTGCCAATGGCTTCAGCAGGGAAGAACTGCGCGTCTACAGCGAGCGTGTGCGCCAGCAGTTGCTGCGGGTGCCCGACGTGGCCAAGGTGGAGATCTTCGGCGCGCAGGCCGAGAAGGTGTTCATCGAGATCTCGCAGAAACGCCTGGCGCAGCTGGGCCTGGACTTCAACCAGGTCATCGCGCAGATCGGCGCACAGAATGCGGTGGAAGGCGCCGGCGTGCTCAACACGGGCAGCGAGAACCTGCAGGTGCGTGTAGGCGGCCAGTTCAATTCTGTCGAGGAGCTGAAGCGCTTCCCCATCCGCGGCGTGAACCCCGCCACCGGGCAGGCCAGCACCCTGCGCCTGTCCGACCTGGCCGAGGTGCGGCGCGACTACGTGGACCCGCCCAGCACCAAGGTGCACCACCAGGGGCAGGAGGTGATCGCGCTGGGTGTCTCTATGGCCAAGGGCGGCGACATCATCAAGCTGGGCCAGGCCCTCAGCAAGGCCATCACGCTGGCCCAGCAAGACCTGCCGGTCGGCATCACCATCGACCGCGTGCAAGACCAGCCGGCGGCGGTGTCGCGTTCGGTGGGCGAGTTCGTGAAGGTGCTGGTCGAAGCCATCGTCATCGTGCTGCTGGTCAGCTTCATCAGCCTGGGCCTGCACACCCGACCGCTGCGCATCGACATCTGGCCGGGCCTGGTGGTGGGCATCACCATCCCGCTGGTCTTGGCCATCACCTTCGTGACCATGTTCTATTGGGGCGTCGGGCTGCACAAGATCAGCCTGGGCAGCCTGATCATCGCGCTGGGCCTGCTGGTGGACGACGCCATCATCGCGGTCGAAATGATGGTGCGCAAGCTGGAGGAAGGCTACGACCGCGCGCGCGCCGCCACCTTCACCTACGAACTGGTGGCCATGCCGATGCTGACCGGCACGCTGATCACAGCGGCCGGCTTCCTGCCCATCGGCCTGGCCAAGAGCGTGACTGGCGAGTACACCTTCGCCATCTTCGCCGTCACCTCGGCGGCGCTGATCATCTCCTGGGTGGTGTCGGTGTACTTCGTGCCCTACCTCGGCTTCAAGCTGCTGCGCACTCGTAAACACGCCGAGGGCCAGCCGCACGAAGACGAGCTCTACAGCACGCCGTTCTATTCACGTTTTCGGCGCGTGGTGGACTGGTGCGTGCAGCACCGCTGGATCACCATCGGCCTGACCGTCGCCAGCTTCGCGCTGGGCATCGTCGGCATGGGCAAGGTGCAGCAGCAGTTTTTCCCCGATTCGAGCCGGCCTGAACTGGTGGTCGACCTGTGGCTGCCCGAAGGTTCCACGGTGCAGCAGAGCGAGCTCATCGCGCGGCGTTTCGAGGCGCGCATGATGAAGGAGACGGGCGTGGCCAGCATCACCACCTGGATCGGCAGCGGTGTGCCGCGCTTCTACCTGCCGCTGGACCAGGTGTTTCCGCAGAGCAACGTCAGCCAGGCCATCGTGCTGCCCAAGGACCTGAAAGAGCGCGAGGCGTTGCGCCTGCGCCTGCCGGAACTGCTTGCGACCGAGTTCCCCGAGGTGCGCGCCCGCGTGAAGCTGCTGCCGAACGGGCCGCCCGTGCCCTACCCGGTGCAGTTCCGCGTCGTCGGCACCGATGCGCAGCAGGTGCGCCAGTGGGCCGACCAGGCCAAGGAGGTGCTGCGCGCCAACACCAGCATGCGCGGCGTGAACGACAACTGGAACGAAGCCGTGAAGGTGCTGCGCCTGAACATCGACCAGGACAAGGCCCGTGCCCTCGGCGTCACCAGCCAGGCCATCGCGCAGGCCTCGCGCACCATCCTGAGCGGCAGCACGGTGGGACAGTACCGCGAGGGCGACAGGCTCATCGACATCGTGCTGCGTCAGCCTGCAGAGGAGCGCAACGCCATCACCGACCTGGGCAATGCCTACCTGCCCACGGCCAGTGGCCGTTCGGCGCCGCTGACACAGATCGCCAAGGTCGACTTCACGTGGGAGCCGGGCGTGATGTGGCGCGAGGGGCGCAACTTCGCCGTCACCATCCAGGGCGACGTGGTGGAGGGCGTGCAAGGCCCCACCGTCACCGCGCAGGTGTGGCCCGAGCTGAAGAAGCTGGCGGCGACCATGCCGCCGGGTTATGCCATCGAGGTGGCCGGTGCCGTGGAAGAAAGCAGCAAGGGCCAGGGCTCGCTGCTGGCCAATGTGCCTCTGATGGCCTTCATCATCTTCACCTTGCTGATGCTGCAGCTGCAGAGCTTCAGCCGCTCGGTGCTGGTGTTCCTGACCGGGCCGCTCGGCATCATTGGCGTGGCCGCAGCGCTGTTGCTGCTGAACCGGCCCTTCGGCTTTGTGGCGTTGCTGGGCGTGATTGCGCTGATGGGCATGATCATGCGCAACTCGGTCATCCTGATCGACCAGATCGAACAAGACCGCAAGCGCGGCGTGGCGGCATGGGACGCCATCGTCGAGGCCGCCGTCCGGCGCTTCCGGCCCATCGTGCTGACCGCTGCGGCGGCTGTGCTGGCGATGATTCCGCTTTCGCGCAGCGTCTTCTGGGGGCCCATGGCAGTGGCCATCATGGGCGGGCTGATCGTGGCCACGGCGCTCACTTTGCTGGCGCTGCCCGCCATGTATGCCGCGTGGTTCCGCGTCCAGCGCGAGGCCCCTCGACAGGCGGCCTGAAGGGCAGGGCGGCAGGCAGGATAAACTCGCGGGTTTGCCGCTGGCCGGCAACCACCTGCGCGGGTGGCGAAATTGGTAGACGCACCAGGTTTAGGTCCTGACGCCTTCACGGGTGTGCGGGTTCGAGTCCCGCCCCGC
>LNFM01004945.1_pt1 | contig 23798 bp, 24 predicted proteins | sample 596031 | NCBI WGS metagenome assembly LNFM01 (sample SAMN04254537, study PRJNA301005) | activated carbon metagenome | isolation source: dual media filters at the Ann Arbor, Michigan drinking water treatment plant | place: USA: Ann Arbor | reverse complement strand
TCGAGGGGATCGTGCCCGCCGCCCTGGGATCGCGTTCGGCGGCCATGCGCAGCGCGCGCGCGAAGGCCTTGAACACGGTCTCGCATTGGTGGTGGGCGTTGTCGCCGCTCAGGCCGTCGATGTGCAGCGTGACCAGCGCATGGTTGACGAAGCCCTGGAAGAACTCATGCACCAGGTCGACATCGAACTCGCCGATCATCGCGCGCGTGAACGGCACATGCATCTGCAGCCCGGGGCGACCCGAAAAGTCGATCACCACGCGCGACAGCGCTTCGTCCAGCGGCACATAGGCATGGCCGTAGCGGCGTATTCCCTTCTTGTCGCCGATGGCCTGGGCGACCGCCTGGCCCAGCGTGATGCCGATATCTTCCACCGTGTGGTGACCGTCGATGTGCAGGTCGCCCTGCGCCTCGACCACGAGATCGATGGCGCCGTGGCGGGCGATCTGGTCGAGCATGTGGTCGAAGAAACCGATGCCGGTGGCGAGCCGACTGCTGCCGCTGCCATCGAGGTTGACGGCGACACGGATCTTCGTCTCGGCGGTGTTGCGGACGACTTCAGCGGTGCGGGGGGTCATGGATTCAGCTCGAAGTCAGCGCGGCCGACAGGGCCGCGACAAAGGCATCGTTCTCCTGCGGCGCGCCGACCGTGGTGCGCAGGCAGCCTGCCAGCAGCGGATGCATGCGCGAAACGTTCTTGATCAGTATGCCCTGCCGCTTCAGGTCCGCAAACACGCGATCCGGGTCGCTCACCCGCAGCAGGATGAAATTGGCGGCGGTGTCGAACGCCGTCACCCCGGGCAAGCCGCGCAGCGCCGCGAGCACGCGGGCGCGCTCGGCCCGCAGCTGCGCCGCCTGGGCGTCGAGCACGTCGAGGTGATCGAGCAGCAGATCGGCGGTGGCCAGTGTCAGCACGTTAACGTTGTAGGGCGGCCGCAGCTTGTCGAACTCGCCGATAAAGGCCGGGTCGCCGCACAGGTAGCCCAGGCGAATGCCCGCCAGGCCGAGCTTGGACAGCGTGCGCAGCACCAGCAGATTGGGCCGAGCCGCCAGTTGTGGCAGCCAGGTGTCCTGCGCGAACGGCAGGTAGGCCTCATCGAGCACCACCAGGCCGGGCGCGGCGTCGATGATCGCCTCCACCGTCGCCCGATCGAACAGGTTGCCGGTCGGGTTGTTGGGCCAGGCGATGAAGATCACCGCCGGCTGATGCTCGAAAATGGCGGCCAGCATGGCGGCGCGGTCGAGCGCGAAGTCAGCGGTCAGCGGCACGCCGACGAAGCGGCAGCCGTCGAAGCGCGCGCTCATGTCGTACATGACGAAGCTCGGCCAGGGCGACAGCACGGTGGCGCCGGGCTTAGCGCAGCCCTGGATGACCAGGTGGATCAGTTCGTCGGAACCGTTGCCGAGCATCAGTGCCATGCCAGCCGGCAGCGACACCGCCTGCGCCAGGCGGCGCTTGAACGCTGCCGGGTCGGCCGGCGGATAGCGGTTCAGTGCGACCGCCGCCAGCCGCTCGCCCAGTTGCCGCGCCAGCGCGGGTGGCAAGGAGAACGGATTCTCCATCGCGTCGAGCTTGACCATGCCGTCGGCCGACGGCACGTGATACGCGCTCATCGCGCGCACCTCGTCGCGGATCAGTGACAGATCGGGACCGATGCGGTTCGGGGCGTTCATCGCAGCCTCACATCCGCAGTTCGGCACTCATCGCATGCGCGATCAGGTGCTCGCCGCGCGCCAGCACCGAGGCGATCGGTCCGAGCGTCTTCGCGCCCGCCGCCGATACGTTGATCACGTTCGAGCGCTTGATGAAGTCGTAGACACCCAGCGGCGAGGAAAAGCGCGCGGTGCGCACCGTGGGCAGCACGTGGTTCGGCCCGGCGCAGTAGTCGCCCAGCGCCTCCGACGAGTAGTGGCCGATGAAGATAGCGCCGGCGTGCCGCACCTTGGGCAAGAGCGCCTCGGCGTCGGCCGCAAGGATCTCCATGTGTTCCGGTGCCACGCGGTTGCACAGGGCAAAGGCCTCGTCGAGATCGCGTGTCACCACCAGCGCGCCGCGATTGGCGAACGACGCGGCGATGATGTCCTGGCGCGGCTGCGCCGGCAGCAGGCGCTCGATCGACGCCGCCACCGCCTGCACGAATGCGCGGTCCGGGCAGGCCAGCACCGCCTGCGCGAGTTCGTCGTGCTCGGCCTGGGAGAACAGGTCCATTGCCACCCAATCCGGATTGCCGTGACCGTCACTGATGACGAAGATCTCGGTCGGCCCGGCGATCATGTCGATGCCCACCACGCCGAACACGCGCCGCTTGGCTGCGGCGACATAGGCATTGCCCGGGCCGACGATCTTGTCGACCGCCGGAATCGTCGCCGTGCCATACGCCAAGGCAGCCACCGCTTGAGCCCCGCCGACCGCGAACGCACGGGACACGCCGGCCAGGTGGGCGGCCGCCAGCACCAGCGCGTTGCGCTCGCCATCCGGTGTAGGCACCACCATGATCAGTTCCGGCACGCCTGCCACGTGCGCCGGGATGGCGTTCATCAGCACCGACGATGGATACGCCGCCTTGCCGCCCGGCACGTAGAGCCCCACGCGGTCCAGTGGCGTGATGCGCTGGCCGGTGACGGTGCCGTCGGCCTCGGTGTCGGTCCAGTCGGCGGCCAGCACGCGGGCGTGCTGGCGCTCGTGAAAGGCGCGCACGCGCGCAGCAGCGGCCTCGAGCGCATCGCGCTGCGCCGCTGGCAGGCCATCGAACGCAGCGCGCATCTGCGCCTGGGTGATCTCCAGCGCTGCCACCGACGGCGCCTGCATGCGGTCGAAGCGGTTGGTGTACTCCAGCAGCGCGACATCGCCGCGCGCGCGCACGTCGTCGACGATCGCATCGGCGCGCGCTTCGATCGACTTGTCGACGGCGGAGTCAACGGCAACGAGCGAGCCGAATGCCGCCTCGAAGCCGGGTTCGCGCGTATCGAGAATTCTGACCTTCATCCTGTCGCCACCTGCACTACGCAGTGACGGCGGCCACGGCCGCCTCCAGCTTGTCGATCAACGGCATCAGCGCCTCGCGCCGCGTCTTGAGCGACGCCTGGTTGACGATCAGGCGCGAGGAAATTGGCGCGATCTCCTCCACCTCGACCAGGTTGTTGGCCTTGAGCGTGCTGCCCGAAGACACCAGATCGACGATCGCGTCGGCCAGCCCCGCCAGCGGCGCCAGCTCCATCGAGCCGTACAGCTTGATCAAGTCGACGTGCACGCCCTTGGAAGCAAAGTGGTCGCGCGCCGCCTGCACGTATTTGGTGGCGATGCGCAGGCGCGCGCCACGCCGCACCGCGCTGGCGTAGTCGAACCCCCTGGGCGCCGCCACGCACAGCCGACAGCGACCGATGCCCAGGTCCACCGGCACGTACAGGCCGTCACCCCCGTGCTCGATCAGCACGTCCTTGCCGGCGACACCGATCTCGGCGGCGCCGTACTGGACATAGGTCGGCACGTCCGACGCCCGCACCACCACGATGCGCAGTTGCGGATCGGAGGTGCCGATCATCAGCTTGCGCGACTTCTCCGGGTCCTCGGCCGGCACGATGCCCGCACGCGCGAGCAACGGCACCGTCTCCTCGAAGATGCGTCCTTTGGACAGGGCCAGCGTGATCATCGGTGCGTCCAGCTGCTCACTTGATGCGTTCGATCCGCGCACCCAGTGCCTGCAGGCGCGCCTCCATCCGATCGTAGCCGCGATCCAGGTGGTAGATGCGGTCGACCAGCGTCTCGCCGTCGGCCACCAGGCCGGCGATCACGAGGCTCGCCGAGGCGCGCAGGTCGGTCGCCATCACCTTCGCACCCGACAGCCGGGGCACACCCTGCACCACCGCGGTATTGCCCTCGATGGCGATGCTGGCGCCCAGGCGCTGCAGCTCGAGCACATGCATGAAGCGGTTCTCGAAGATCGTCTCGGTGATGCGGCCCACGCCGTCGGCCACGCAATCCAGCGCCATCAACTGGGCCTGCATGTCCGTCGGAAAGGCCGGGTACGGGGCAGTGCGAAGGCTGACCGCCTTCGGTCGATGCTGGGCGCGCACACGGATCCAGTCGTCGCCGACGTCGATGCTGGCGCCAGCTTCGCGCAGCTTGGCGAGCACGGCATCCAGCGCCTGTGCCGCCGCGCCTGTCAGCGTCACATCGGTCGCGCCGAACACGCCGCTGGCCACCGCGGCGGCGACGAAGGTGCCGGTCTCGATGCGGTCGGCCATCACGCGATGCGCAGCCCCGTGCAGGCGTTCGACGCCCTGCACGACGATGCGATCGGTGCCGGCGCCCTGGATCTGCGCGCCCATTTTCACCAGCAGGTTGGCCAGATCCACCACCTCGGGCTCGCGCGCGGCGTTCTCGATCACCGTTTCGCCATCCGCCAGGGTGGCGGCCATCATCAGGTTCTCGGTGCCGGTCACCGTCACCATGTCGGTGACGATGCGCGCGCCTTTGAGCCGGGCGCCCTTGCCGGCGAGCTTCGCCACCATGAAGCCTTGTTCGATCGTGATCTCGGCGCCGAGCGCCTGCAGACCCTTGATGTGCTGGTCCACCGGACGCGCGCCGATTGCGCAGCCGCCGGGCAGCGACACGCGCGCCTGCCCCTCGCGCGCCACCAGCGGCCCCAAGACCAGCACCGAGGCGCGCATCGTCTTCACGAGTTCGTACGGCGCTTCGGTCGAGGTCAGCGCCGCCGCATGCACCGAGACGTCGGTGCCGTCGCGCTCGACGCGGGCGCCCATGCCGCGCAGCAGCTTGCCCATGGTGCTGACGTCAGCCAGTTGCGGCACGTTCGACAGGCGCAGCTCGTCGCGCGTCAGCAAACCTGCCGCGAGAATCGGCAGCGCGGCGTTCTTGGCGCCGGCCATCGCCACCCGGCCCTGCAGCGGCACGCCGCCGGTAATTCTCAGTTTGTCCATGAGCAGTTCGGCGCGCGGATCATTGGAGGCCGGCAGCGGCAGGAAAAAGCGGGGGGCGCGTAGCGCCGGGTCGGGTCGCATCGTCTGGCTCCATCGGGCGGCCGCCACATCGGCCGAACGACGGCACGATCGCGCATCCGCATGAAGCGACGATCAAGTCCGTGCGAAGGTTGGGTGAACTCATCGGCCCTGCGCCGCGAATTCCGCCGGCGTGAGCGTTTTCATCGATAGCGCATGCACTTCCTCGCGCATGCGCTCGCCCAGCGCGGCATACACGAGCTGATGGCGCTGCACGCGGCTCTTGCCCTCGAAGGCCGCACTCACGATCAACGCCTGGAAGTGGCGGCCGTCGCCGTCGACCTCCAGCGTCTCGCAGGCGAGCCCTTGTTCGATGTAGCGCCGCACTTCGGCGGGTGATGGTTCCATGGTTCAGTGCCTGATCTTGTAGCCGCGCGCCAGCATGCCCAGCGCCACGGCGGAGGCCACGGCCAGTGCCAGCAGCACCACGCCGAACGAAATCCACGGCGACACATCGGCCTGGGCAAAGAAGCCGTAGCGGAAGCCGTCGACGATGTAGAAGAACGGGTTGACATGCGAGACCGTCTGCCAGAACGGCGGCAGGCCATGCACCGAGTAGAACACGCCGGACAGGAAGGTCGCCGGCATGATGATGAAGTTCTGGAACGCCGCGAGCTGGTCGAACTTGTCGGAGACGATGCCCGCGATCAGCCCGAGGACGCCGAGCAGCGCGCTGCCGGCCAATGCGAACAGAAGAATCCAGACCGGCGCCTTCGCATGCAGCAGCGGCTCCGGTGCGAACCACAGCGTCACCGCATAGACGCCGACGCCAACCAGCAGGCCGCGCACGATCGCACCGATCACATAGGCGCCGAAAAACTCGGCATGCGACAGCGGCGGCAGCAGCATGAACACCAGGTTGCCGGTGATCTTCGACTGGATCAGCGACGACGACGAGTTGGCGAAGCTGTTCTGCAGCACGCTCATCATCACCAGACCCGGCACCAGGAACGCGGTGTAGCTCACGCCGGGAAACGCCTCGACGCGGTCTTCCAGCACATGCCCGAAGACCAGCAGGTACAGCACGCCGGTCAGCACGGGTGCGGCGACGGTCTGGAAGCTCACCTTCCAGAAGCGCAGGACTTCCTTGTAAAGCAGCGTACGAAAGCCGATCCAGGTACCGGTGGGCGGCGGCGCGGCGCGCATGGGTGCAACAGCCATCGGCTCCTGCCGTTCAAGTCGCGCGCTCATGCGACCTCCCGCGCACGCTCGTCCTGCATCAGTTGCAGGAACACGTCCTCGAGATCGGCGTGTCCGACCTCGATCTCGTCGACAACGCAGCCGGCGATTCGACAGGTGGCCAGCACGCCTTCGACATCGGCCGCCTGTGCCAGGCGTAGCGTGATGCGACCGGCGCGCTCGTCGATCACCTGCGGCTGCAACGCCGCCGGCAGATCGCCCTGCAGGCGCAACGACATCTGCACGCCCGCCAGGCGTTCGATCAGCGCGCGGGTGCGATCCAACGCCACCAGCTTGCCGCCCTTAAGCATGCCGATGCGGCCGCACAGTTCCTGTGCCTCTTCCAGGTAGTGCGTGGTCAGGACAATGGTGTGGCCCTCGGCGTTCAGGCGCCGCACGAAGGCCCACAGACCTTGCCGCAGTTCAACGTCGACGCCGGCCGTGGGCTCGTCCAGCACGATCACCGGCGGCCGATGAACCAGCGCCTGCGCCACCAGCACGCGCCGCTTCATGCCGCCCGAGAGCGCGCGCATGTTGGCGTCGGCCTTGCTGGTGAGATCGAGGTGATGCATCACCTCGTCGATCCAGCCGTCGTTGTGCTGCAGGCCGAAGTAGCCCGACTGATTGCGCAGCGTCTCGCGCACGGAGAAGAACGGGTCGAACACCAGTTCCTGCGGCACCACACCAAGGGCGCGGCGCGCGGCGCGGTAGTCGCTCACGACATCGTGCCCCATTACGGTCACGCGCCCACTGGTGGCGCGCGCGAGCCCAGCCACGACCGAGATGAGCGTGGTCTTGCCGGCGCCGTTGGGCCCGAGCAGGCCGAAGAACTCGCCCGGTTCGATGCGCAGGCTCACGCCGTCGAGCGCCATCACGCCGCCGCGCGCACTGGCGTAGCGCTTGACGACGTCGGTCGCCTCGATGGCAGCGATGGGGAGGTTGGATGCAGACATTCAAATGACGCCGCCCCGGGACAGTTGTTCCCGGGGCGGTCGTGGAAACGCGAATTCTAAGGGAGCCGCCCTAGGTGGGGCGGTGGTGCGGGCAGCCGAGCAGACCATCGACGCCATAGAGCGACGCCAGACTGGTCAGCGCGGGCGGCACATTGGTGAGGACGATGCGAGCGTTTGCCGCCTGCGCTTCGCGTTGCCAGGCGAGCAGCAGCGCCACCGCTGCCGAATCGACCTGCTTGACGGCAGCCAGGTCGAACGCGACATCGCCGCCACGGATCGCCGCGCGCCCGGCCTCGAGCAGCGCGGCGGCCGTATCGTTGGTCATGTCGGTGGCGCCGAGCTTCATGGCAAGCGTCAGGCCTTCTTGCTATCGAGCGACTTGTTGCGCTCGACGAGCGACTTGATCAGGCCGTCGATGCCGCCCTGGTTGACTTCGCTGGCGAAGGTGTTGCGATAGTTCTCCACCAGCCAGACACCGAGGACATTGACGTCGTAGATCTTCCAGCCGGCATCGGTCTTTTCCAGCCGGTAATCGAGCTGCAGCGGATCGCCGCGCGAGGGCACGGCGTTCGTGCGCACGACGACGTCAGTTTCATTTGCCGCCGCACGGAAGGGCCGCAGTTGCACCTTGTGATCGCTGACCTGGGACACGGCGCCGCTGTAGGTGCGCACCAGCAGCGTGCGGAATTCGCGGATCAGCGCCTGCCGCTGCTCCGCCGACGCCTGTCGCCAGCCACGCCCCACCGCCAGCCGGGTCATCTTCTCGAAGTCGACGTGCGGGAGGATCTTCTCGTCCACCAGTTGATTGAGTCGCGCCGGGTCACCGCTTTGCAGCGACTTGTCCTTGCGGATCGAGTCGAGCACATCGTTGGACAGGTCGCGCACCAGCACGTCCGGCGCCACCTTCTGCGCCGCTGCGGCGGCCGCCGACTGCTGCGCGGGCGCTGGTACGGCGATGAAAGCAGCCGCGGCTGACAGGACAGCGAGAATCGAATGCTTCAGTGTCTTCATCAGTTCAATTCCGTATAAGACCGACTCGTCGGACCGCCCAGTCGGCGGATCGTTCAGCCGGCACCGCTTTAACGCGCCGGGGCTGGTGACGGTTGATCGGCGGGCGGATCCCCACGTTTGTCCGTGGGGGCAATGCCTTCGCCGGGCTTGGCGGGCGATGCTGATGCGGGCTTGGCCGGCGGGTCGACGTCATCTTCGTCGTCGTAGTCTTTAGGGCGCGGCGGATTGCCGTCGAAGATCTGGTTGTTGCGGCGCTGCAGGTAGCCGTCGCGAATGAACTGGTACTTGTCCAGGGCCGCACCCTCGATCAAGCGCTCGGCGGGCAGCAGCGAGGCGCGCGTATCGACCAGGCGCGTGCCCAGCATCGAATTGCGCAGGCGCACTGGCTCAAAGTAGTCGACCGGATCGGTGTAGAAGCCCACCACCCGGCCCACGCTGTCGCGCACCGTGCTTGGCCCGAGGAAGGGCCAGACGAAGTACGGGCCCGGGCCGCTGCCCCATTTGCCGAGCGTCTGTCCGAAGTCCTCGTCACTGCGCTGCAGACCCATCCGGCTGGCCACGTCGAAGCAGCCAGCCAACCCGACGGTGCTGTTGATCACCACGCGGCATATATCCGACACGGCCTCAACCGGCTTGCCCTGCAACAGGTTGTTCAGTGCGTTGGGAACATCGTAGAGATTGGCAAACACGTTGCCGACACAATCGCGGATCGGCTGGGGCACGTAGTCGCTGTAACCCTGCGCCACCGGTTTGAGTACGGCACGGTCGACGCGATCGTTGAACTCCGACATGTGACGGTTGTAGCGCTCCCACGGGTCGGACGGGTTCTGCCCGGCGTTGGGCGGAATCGTCGCGCACCCGGCCAGGACGAGCGCGATCGCCGCGAACAGAAGGGCCCGCGCGCTGCGCATGACGTTGCGGTCCCCGTACGTCACTTGCTGTTGCCGTCGCTGCCACCGTTGGGCGCGTCGGCGGCTTTGTTGTAGAGGAAACTGCTGATCAGGTTCTCCAGCACGACCGCCGATTGCGTCATCCGGATCGTGTCGCCCTGCGCGAGGTTCGCATCGTCACCGCCGGGATTCAGACCAACGTACTGGTCGCCGAGCAGCCCGGCGGTCAGGATCGCCGCCGACGTGTCCTTGGGAAACTCGTAGCGCTTTTCCAGTTCGATCGTGACCAGGCCCTGGAAGGTCTTGCTGTCGAGCGAAATGGAAGCAACGCGCCCCACGGTGACACCGGCGCTCTTGACCGGCGCGCGCGGCTTGAGCCCGCCGATGTTGTCGAAGCGCGCCGTCACGATGTAGGTCTCGCCGACCGTCATCGCCGCGAGGTTGGCCGCCTTCAGTGCGAGGTAACCGATAGCCACGAAGCCGAGCAGCACGAACAGCCCGACCATGGTTTCAATTCCGCGTTTGGTCATCTTCGTATCCTGGTTTCTCGCGCGCTTGACCAGTCGGCCTAGCGCGGCGTGGAGAACATCACGGCGGTGAGCACGAAGTCGAGCAGAAGCACTGCCAGCGACGAGATCACTACCGTGCGGGTTGTCGCCTGCGCCACGCCTTCTGGCGTCGCGTTGGCTTCATAGCCCTGGTAGAGCGCGACGAAGGTGCAGGCGATGCCGAACACCAGGCTCTTGATCATGCCGTTGCCGACATCGTCCCAGACGTCGACCCCGCCCTGCATCTGTGACCAGAACTGGCCCGGATCGATGCCGATCATCAGCACGCCGACCACATAGCCGCCGAAGATGCCGACTGCGGAAAACATGGCCGCCAGCAGCGGCATGGCGATGATGCCGCCCAGAAAGCGCGGGGCCAGTACCCGCTGCTTGGGATCGATCGCCATCAGTTCCATCGCAGCAAGCTGCTCGCCCGCCTTCATCAGGCCGATCTCCGCCGTGAGGGACGTACCGGCGCGACCTGCAAACAGCAGCGCCGTCACCACCGGCCCGAGTTCACGCACCAGCGACAGCGCCACCAGCAGGCCGAGCGACTCGGCCGCACCGTAGCGCGTCAGCGTGTAGTAGCCCTGCAGCGCCAGCACGAATCCGACCGCCAGACCGGACGAGACGATGATCACCATCGAGTTCACGCCGATGGCATTGAGCTGGACCACCACCAGGTAGAAGCGGCGGAACGCGGCCGGCACGACACGCAGCAGTTCGACCATGAAGTACGCGTTGCGACCGAGGCCGCGCAGCATGCCCAGCGCCCACACGCCCAGGCGCGCAAGGATGTCGAGCGGACTCACCCGCGCACCCCGAGTTCTTCCTCGATCGGCGCGGCCGGGTAGTGAAACTTGACCGGGCCGTCGGGCTCGCCGTTGATGAACTGCCGCACTTCGGGCTCGTCGGAGGAGCGCAGTTCGTCGGGGGTGCCATGCGCGACGATGCGGCCGCCACTGATGAGGTACGCGTAATCGCAGATCAGAAAGCACTCATGCACGTCGTGCGAGACGATCAGCGACGTCGCACCGGTGGCGTCGTTCAGGCGGCGGATCAGGTTGGCGGTCATCCCCATGCTGATCGGGTCGAGGCCGGCGAACGGCTCGTCGTACATGATCAGTTCGGGGTCGAGCGCGATCGCGCGGGCCAGTGCGATCCGCCGCATCATGCCGCCCGACACCTCCGAGATGCGCAGCTTGGCCGCGCCACGCAGCCCGACGGCGTTGAGCTTCATCAGCACGATGTCGCGGATCATCGCGTCAGGCAAATTGGAGTGCTCGCGCAGCGGAAACGCGACGTTCTCGTACACCGTTAGGTCGGTGAACAGCGCACCAAACTGGAACAGCATGCCCAGACGGCGGCGGATGCGGAACATCTGCGCCTTGTCGCGCGGGTTGATCACCTCGCCGTCGAAGGTGAGCGACCCCTTGTTGGCCGCGTAGACACCGCCGATCAGGCGCAGCAACGTGGTCTTGCCGCAGCCGGAGCCACCCATGATGGCCGTGACCTTGCCCCGCTTGAAGGCGGCGGTGATGTCACTCAGGATCATCCGGCTCGCGTCGTAGCCGAACGTCACTTGATCAACGGTGATGAAATCGTCAGAGGCCAAGGGGAGGGTGCGACGACAGCTCGCACGATTGTTATTGGGCCGGTCCGCGCCTGCGTAGGCAGCGCGCTGGAACCGTCAATGCGGCAGCGCAAAGATTGTCGCATAGCGCCATGGGGCACTTTGTTGCCGATTGTTGCGGGCTTGGTCGCGCGGGGCGCGCTGGGCTACCGCGGATGTGTGGGACCGCTGCGCGCCGTCCGTTCAGGCAGTCGGCGCGTTGCCGGAGGCCGGCGCGGCGGGCGACCGTTCGCCGGCAGCCGCGGTGGCGACCTGCTCGGCGGACGCCGCCGCCTGCTCGTTGGTGTCGACGACGACACCTTGAACCGCGGGGGCGGACACCGCAGCAGCGGCAGCCGTCGGCACGTACAACCCCGCCCAGGCCTCGAACAGGCGCCAGGTCACCGCGAGCACCACCGGCCCGACGAACAGGCCCACCAGCCCCATGGTCAGCATGCCGCCGATCACGCCCGCAAAAATCAGCAACAGCGGCAGATCGGCACCGAAGCGCACCAGCACCGGTCGCACGAAGTTGTCGACCGTCATCGCCATCACGCTCCACACCAGCAGGAAGGTGCCCCAGCCGGTCTCGCCGCTCCAGTACAGCCAGACCACCGCCGGAATCAGGACCAGGCCGGGTCCGGCCTGCGCGATGCACAGGATCAGCGCCGCTGCCGTCAGCAGGCCGACGAAGGGTACGCCCGCCACGGCCAGTCCGATGCCGGCGAGCACGGTCTGGATCAGCGCGGTGCCGACGACGCTGATCGCCACGCCGCGGATCGCCGCTGCCGCCAGGCGCACGGCTGCCTCGCCGCGCTCGCCACCGACGCGGTCGGCCAGCGCCAGCACGCGCTGCGCGCCTTCCTCGCCCTGCGCGAACATCACCGCGGCAATCAGCACGGTCAACAGGAAATGGATGATCAGCATGCCGAGATTGCCCGCTTGCGCCGCCACCAACTGGGCGCCCTTGCCGGCGTAAGGCGCGGCGCGCTGCACCAGGCTTGACAGGCCGGCTTCGTGCAAGCCGTTCCACAATTCGCTCAGGCGGGTACCGGCGAGCGGGATCTGCGCCACCCAGGCCGGCGCCGGCGGCACCTCGAAGCTCGATGCCATCTTCGCCCAGCGCAACAGCGTGTCGACGTTGTCGACAATGGTGTTGACTGCCAGCAGCACCGGCACGATGAACACCGCCAGCATCAGCAAGGTCATCACGGTCACCGCCAGCGCACGTCGGCCCTGGAGCAGCGCCTGCAGCCTGAGCATCAGCGGCCAGCACGACACCACGATCATCGTCGCCCAGATGATCGCGGTGAAAAACGGGCTGACGATCCACAGCGAGGCCAGCATCAGGCCGAGGATGGCGATGATGGCGAGGATCAGGCGGGCAAGATCGAGCGGCATGTGAAGTCGCAGTCAGGTCACAGGTGGGCGGCCGTGTCGAGATCGGCCCGATGCATCAGGAAGCTCGACGGCTGCAGCTTGAAACGCCACCAAAGCCGGCGCAGCAGCTCGCGCGTCTGGGTGAAGACGACGCCGCGCGCGCGCAGCGCCATCCACAGCGCCAGCGCGAAGCTGACCGCCAAGTTGGTGAAGCCGATCAGCATCACGCCGAGCGCCGCCCAGGCCACCGCCTGCCACGGCAGCGCAAATTCCAGCACGACGAGCGCATAGCCCAGGTTGGCCGAGGCGAACGCGATGTGGCGGATGTCGATCGGCAGCCCGACAATGAGTCCGATCGTGCCAGCGCTGCCCAGCATGCAGCCGAACAGGAGGTTCCCCATCAGGCCACCCAGATGGTCTTCGACGTAGTTGCCGATGCGCTGCGCCCGCGCCGGCCCGCCCAGCCAGCGCAACCAGCGCAGCTGCGCCACGCGGGCGCCGATGCGCGCATAACTCGCCTTGTTGTCGAAGTAGCCGGACAGAATGCCGGACAGGAACAGGAACACGCCGGCCAGAGCCGCGTGCGGCAGCGCCCAGCCGAACGGGTCGAGATCGTGCAGCAGGTGCAGTGCCTTGTCTTCCACAAAGGGAGCCACGCCGCGCCACTTGATCCAGCTGCCGGCGATCAGCATTGCGGTGGGCAGGGCCACCAGCACGTTGCCGCAGATGGCCGCAAACTGGCTGCGCGCGACGGCGGCGATCAGGTCCACCACGCGCTCGAGGTCGCGCACCCGCCCGTTGCTGGCTTCGCCGAGAAAGCCGGCGATCGTCTGCGCGGTCATCGCCGGCTGCTTGGTCGCGATCGTCAGGTGCAGCATGTAGATGACGACGAAACCGAGCCCGTAGATGAGGCTGTAGGTCAGCGCGTAGCCGATCGGCGCCAGCGCCATCTTGGAAGCGAAGATCTTGACCAGCGCCATGCAGGCGATGATCAGCCCGGCGCCCATCGCCGCGCGCCACATGCCGAAGTACTCGACACGCGATCCGGCGATGTAGTGCTCGCCAGTCTTGGCAGCGTTGTCGGTGACACGCAGCGCCAGCAGCGCCACGCCCTTGGACAGGTGCTCGCGCAGGCTGTTGCGCTGGTTCTCCGCGCGCAGCGCATCGCGCACCAGCGTGGCCCAGTCCACCAACGCACGCTCGCGCACTTCGGCGGCCGAGCGCGGCTGCGCCCCGGAGCTGACCAGACGCGCGAGCGTCTCGATCCGCCGCAGGCTCTGGCGTGTGCGCCGCAGAAGAAACGTCAGGCCGACGCTGGTGCCCAGTGTCAGGCAGGCACGCTGCGCCTCGTCCAGCAGCTCATGGCACTGGTCGACCATCACCTGCAGTTCGGCATCGTCGCCGCGCGGCGCCTGCGGGTCGAGCGCGTGCGCGCGACAGGCATCGACGAAGCGCTGCGCGGTGCTCGCCAGGCCGCGCACCCGCGGCGCATGCGCGGTGAAGCGCGGGCCAAGCCGGCCGAACTCCTGCTCCACCGCCAGGCCACCGATGCGATACGCCAGCACCAGCAGCGCTTCGAGCATCTGGTCGCCAACATGGCGCAGCGCCTCGCGCGTGTCATCGTCTTCGGCGACGGCGAGCGTGTGCCAGAAACGCTGCGACAACGCCGGCGGGATCGCCTGCAGCCAGATCCAGTCGTTGCGCTCGTGGAACACGCGCTGCACGCAGCCGCGCAGTTCGCGCTCGTCCGGCAGGTCGGGCAGCAAGCGCTGGCTGACGATGCGGCCGAACTCGCTGAAGAATCCGGTGGCCGGCAGGATGCCGCTGTCGCTGAAAAAGCTCACCAGCCTGCGCGACCGCAGCAGACCAAGCAACGGACGCCGCAGCGCGCGCGCCAGCGCCGGATCCGTTTCGATCGCAGTGACCAGCGCAGCAAAGCGCGCCGCGCCGGCATCTGCCGGTTCGCGTCGGCGCGGGCGGATCGCCGCGAACAGCGCGGCGAACAGGGCAAGCGGGTCGCCACGCTCGGCTGACGCGTCGGCCGCCACGAACGCGGCCAACGCCGCGCTCAGGCGATCCGACGGGGCTAGGACGTCACGCGGCACGGTCGGTGCGACGCAGCGACGTTATCGATTCGCCGATGCCGGGGCGGCAGGCAGGTCGGTGCCGGCGTCGAGGCAGCCGCCACGCGCACGCGGGCACCGTCCGCGCGTCCACCTACTGGGCCAACTTCCAGCGGCCTTCGCGGCGACACAGCGTGTAGACGCCGCTGGACTCGAGTTGGCGGTGGCGGTTGACAATCTTCAATTCGCGGCAGGGCACGCCTCCGTTCTCGAACAACCGCTGCGGCGTGATGCTGCCCGACGCGCCCGACTTCTCGTTGAGCCAATCGACCGTGGTGCCCGCAGCAGGCGCCTGGAGCGCCTGGCCAAGCGCGCCGTTGAGCAACTTCATGTCCGCATCGTTGAAGCGCGACATCGGCCCGCGCGAGAGAAATCCCAGGCCGGAGGCCGCGACCGGCGCGACCATGGCCGCCAGCAACACACCGCCCCCAAGCAACAGTGTCCGCCGCCCCCAGAGCCTTTCGATCATGCCCTTCTCCGTCAATGGTGCTGGATCGCCCGTCGAACCGCGAACTCACGATATACCGCAGCCAGCGCAGTTGCAGCCCGGGACTGAAAACCGACTGCGCCGTTGACAACTGGCCCCCGCCTGCGCGCAGCGAACTAACGCGCCGAACCGGCAAAGCGCGCGAGCAATTCGCCGCTGCCGTCCAGCAGGACGAGCTGCGCGCCGCTGATGCGATACGCGCGCGTGGCCTCCAGCGCCGCAAGCAGGCTGCGCTCGACCGCCATGGCCGGCAACGGCCCGGCGCGACGGCTGGCGGCGATGGCGCTGAAGCTCAGCGTCGCGGCGTCGTAGGTCGCGCCGCCCATGTACCGGTTGACCCCGGTGGAGCCTGCGACGCGGCGCTCGGCCGCGTCGATCTGCAGCGTCGGGCCGACGCCCGCCTCGGTCGCCGGCACCGGCATGCCGGTCAATTCCTGCAGCGTCCAAAGCGTGCCGGCCAGCGGCAAAGGCGGCGGCGGCCGATTCATCGTCCCGCAACCCGACGCCGCCAACGCAAGCGCGACCGCCAGCACGCAGCGGCGGCGCCCCTGCTCATTGCTCATCACCATCGGGGCCTCCGTATCGCATCAGCGGCATCCACTCGCACAGCACATTGGGTCTTGAAGTGTGATGGACATGATCGACGCGCCGATCGACGCGCGGCGCGACGTTGCGGAGAGGCTACACGGCCCCCGCGTCCGACCCGCGTCCGCTGCCCGTGCGACGGTGCGCCGCGCGTTGTGCGACACGCCGGTCCAGGCGGCCGCTCCGCGCCGCGGCCGCACCCTGGCGCCGGCTCTCTAGAATGCCGCCGCATGACCGATGATCGCGTTCTCGCCACCTACCGCCTGCAGGTACCGGCCGACCAGGCCGCCCGGCGCGCCGAGGCGCTGGCACTCGAGCAGAGCATCGAGATGCCGGCCGAAGCGGTACTCGACGAGCGCGTGCTGCGCGAGGTGGTGGCGCGCGTCGACCACGTGGCGCTGCAGCCCGATGGCAGCAGCCTCGCGCAGCTCGCTCTGAGCGCCGAGTCGATCGGCAGCGACGCCGGGCAACTGCTCAACATGTTGTTCGGCAACAGCTCGCTGCACACCGACGTGACGCTCGAGCAGGTGGCGCTGCCGCCGGCGCTTGCGCAGCGCTTCGGCGGACCGAACCACGGCGTGGCCGGGGTGCGCGCACTCATCGGCGCGCACGGGCGGGCACTCACCTGTACTGCGCTCAAGCCGATCGGCAGCACGGTCGGCGCCCTGGCGACCCTCACGCGCACGGTGGCCGGCGCCGGTATCGATCTCGTCAAGGACGACCATGGGTGGGCGGACCAGACCAGCGCACCCTTCGATGCGCGGGTGACCGCCTGCCAGGCCGCAGTCGACGAGGCCAATGCTCGGCGCCGCGACGGCGGCCGCACGTTGTACCTGCCGAGCCTGTCGGGCCATCACGGGCAGATGCAGCGGCAGATCGAGTTCGCGCGTCAGCGTGGCGTGCAGGGCTTCCTGGTGGCACCGCTGGTGTGCGGAGTGGCAACCTTCAACGCGCTGGCACGCGAGCATCGCGACTGCGTGTTCATGGCCCACCCCGCGCTGGCCGGCGCCGGTGCCTTGGCGCCGCCGATGCTGCTCGGCACGCTGCTGCGCGCCTTCGGTGCCGATGCGGTGATCTTCCCCAACCACGGCGGCCGCTTTTCCTACGCGCCACAGACCTGCCAGGAGATCGCCGCGGCGGCACGCCGGCCGCTGGCGGGCATCAGGCCGGCACTGCCGGTCCCCGCCGGCGGCATGAGCGTGGAGCGCGTGCCGGAGATCCTGCGCGAGTACGGAACCGACACGGTGCTGTTGATCGGTGGCTCGCTGTTGATCGCGCGTGACCAGCTAGCGCAGCGCGCCGAGGCTTTCGTCGCCGCCGTGCATGCGGCCGGCGCCGGCAGCGTGGTGGCCGCATGAGCAGCGTGCGCCGCTTCGCGCCCGACGCACAGGGCGATTACCGCTGGAGCGAGGTCGAGCGGCTGCGCTACAAAGACGAGGGCAGCGCACCGTTCAAGGACATCACGCGCCAGGTGCTGTTCGCGCAGGCTGACCAGGCCTGCGAGCTGCGCTATTTCGAAGTGGCCGCCGGCGGCTACTCGACGCTGGAGCGGCACGAACATACGCATGCGGTGATGATCCTGCGGGGGCGCGGCACGGTGCGGCTGGGCGACAAGGTGCTGCCAATCGGCGAGCGCGACCTGGTGACGGTCGACCCACTGACCTGGCACCAGTTTCACGCGGCACCGGACAGCGCGCTTGGCTTCCTGTGCCTGGTCAGCAAGGAGCGCGACAAGCCGCAACTGCCGAGCGACATGGATGTGTCGGCGCGACACGGGGCGTAAGCAGGCGCGCTACCGAGGCAGGCGTGCGACTTTGTACCGGGCGATCGTGTGAAACGGTAGCGTGCCCGCGGGCGAGCCGGACCGTGGTTAGCGCGGGCCGACACTTTTGCCGCCGCGCGGTAGGGGCGAGCGCGTCAGCGCTGCAGCGTTCGGAGATAGTCGGTCAGTGCGTCGATACGCCGCTGCACGGCCGCCTCCGACGCCGCGCCCGGCGTTCGCACATAGCGCTGTCCCCACAGCGGCATCTGGCGCCCGACGTGACCTTTGATGTCCTGGCGACCGTCGATCACGCGGCGCACATGGTCGGCCGGAAAGTTGCCACCATGCCGCTGCGCAAGGGTGCCGAGATCAGGAATGGGCAGCTTCAGTTCGCGCGACTGCGGGCCATCGCCGCGGCCGCTTGCGCCGTGACAGGCGGCGCACTGTGTCTCGTACTCGGTGCGTCCGAGCGAATCACTGGCCTGCGCGCCCGCGTCGGACAAGGCCGTGGCGAGAACGGCAGCGACCAGCAAATAAGCAGGCTTCATGGCGGCTCCACGGGTGCGGTCGACGGGCTGCTTCGGTGCATCCACACTGCCCGTGCCAGGCCCGTTCTGGCTTGATCCGCCGCAAGGCGGTCGATCATCGCGCGGTGGGGCCCCAGCCCGCGTTCGCGAAGGGTTGGCCTACCCCGCCCCGTCATCGAAGCGGCGTACCCCATCATCGCGCGTCGCCGAGCCGCTCGCTCAGCGGCTCTCACGTGCCACCGAGCGCCGCCGACCCACCGCTCAAGGACCGCTTACGCGCCGCGCCGAAGCAGGCGCCGCGCCGGGCCGATCACGTCGAGCCGCGCATCGTCGTCGTTCACTACCTCGAACGCGGCCGCCACGTCGGCCGGCACTGGCACGCCGCGACCGCTCACGAGGTCGACGAACGCCCACACCGTCTGCCCCAAGGCCAGCGCCTTGCCATCGCCGGCGCGGGTCACAAGGTAGCGGCGGCAGGAGGTCTTGGCCTGCAGATCGGCGATCCAGGTCCACACCGTGAGCGCCTCGCCGAGGAACGCCGGGCGCAGATACTCCAGCCGATGCGAGGCGGCCACCCAGCTTGCCCCGCCGGCGAGATAGCGATCGGTGGTCCAGCCGCGCGCATCGGAGTGGGCAACTGCGGCCTCTTCCATCCAGCGCAGGAACTCGCGGTTGTTGGCATGGTTGAGCGCGTCGATCGAGGCGGGGCCGACGACGACGTCGTGACGGAAGACTGCGGGCAAGGAGAGCAACCGCCGTCGACCTGCGCCTAGCGGCGGTAGCGCTCGCGCGCCTTGAATGCCGCGACGCACTCGGGTAGGTCGTAATAGAGCCCGGCACGCGCGCGCCCGCCCGCGGTCGTTCGCGTATCGCCCCAGTGGGCGTATTCCACCTCGCAATCGGCCCTCGGACGGCGCTCGTCGCGCACACAGCGCTCGATGCGCTCGGCCCGCAGCGGCGCCAGCTTCTTCTCGCGCGCCGCCTCGCAGACGCGGTCAAGCTCATCCATCCGCTTCATCTCGGCGTCCGTCTGCGCGAGGGCCGGCCCAGGCGACCACAGGACAGCGGCAACACCGAATACGGCCACGAGCGCGCAGAGAGGTTTCATCACAGGTCCTGCTGTTGAACGCGACGCACCGATCGTAGCGCTGCGCCCGGGCCGCCACCGTCCTGGCGCGCAGCCGTCCGGCGCGTCGGGTCGTCCACGCGGCGCATCGCACGCGACGCCTTCAGAAACGCAGCAGCGCGTTTATGGACCGCACGCGTGCGCGGGCGATATGCCCGCGACGTACACCGCCGCCACGTTCCTGAGTCAACCCGCAGCGACTGCGACCGACACCGCGCAGGTCGGACGCGGTGTTTCAGCGCAGCAGGGTGGAAGCACCCATCAGGTACTCATCGACAGCACATGCGCAATGTCGACCTTCACGCAACGCGCGCGGGCGCGCGTCTTACGATCAACCCATGGCGGCGTAGCCGCCGGTGGGCGGTTCGGGAAGGGTGCTTCAGCGCGGAAGGGTCGAGCAGCCCATCAGGTATTCATCGACAGCACGGGCGCACTGGCGACCTTCCCGAATCGCCCACACGACGAGACTCTGCCCGCGCCGCATGTCGCCCGCCGCGAACACCTTGTCGACGTTGGTCCGGTAGCTGCCGTCGCCCTCGGTGGTCGCGCGCGCGTTGCCGCGCATGTCCTTGTCGACGCCGAAGCTCTCGAGCACCGCAGCCACCGGCGACACGAAGCCCATCGCGAACAGCACGAGGTCGGCCGGCACCTCGAACTCGGAACCGGCGACTTCGACCATCTTCATCTGGCCGGTCATCGGGTCCTTCTGCCACTCCACCCGCGCGGCCGTCAGCGATTTGACGCTGCCGCTTTTTCCACCATCCGCGTCGCCATTGAAGCGCTTGGTCGTCACCGCCCAGTCGCGCGCCACGCCTTCTTCGTGCGACGACGATGTGCGCAGCTTGATCGGCCAGTACGGCCAGGTCAGTTCCTTGTTCTCGCTCGCTGGCGGCTGCGGCAGCAGTTCCCACTGCGTGACGCTTTTGGCGCCGTGGCGGTTGCTGGTGCCGACGCAGTCCGACCCGGTGTCGCCACCGCCGATCACCACCACGTGCTTGCCGGTGGCCATGATCTGACCGGTGACCTTGTCGCCTGCCACCACCTTGTTCTGCAGTGGGAGGAAGTCCATGGCGAAGTGCACGCCGTTCAAGTGACGGCCGGGCACGGGCAGGTCGCGCGGCTGCTCGGCACCGCCGGTGAGCAGCACGGCATCGAACTCGGCCAGCAGCGCCTGTGGCTCGACCGTTTCCGTGGCCCAGTTGGTGACGGCGCTCAGTTGACCACTCAGCGGCTTGGCCGCCACCAGCACACCGGTACGGAACGTGATTCCTTCGGCCTGCATCTGCGCCACGCGGCGGTCGATGTGCGACTTTTCCATCTTGAAGTCGGGGATGCCGTAGCGCAGCAGGCCACCGACGCGATCGTTCTTCTCGAAAACCGTCACATCGTGACCGACACGCGCCAGCTGTTGCGCCGCCGCCATGCCCGCCGGACCGCTGCCGACCACGGCCACCTTCTTGCCGGTCTTGACCTTAGGCGGCTGCGGTACGACCCAGCCCTCTTCCCACCCCTTGTCGATGATCTTGTGCTCGATCGACTTGATGCCGACCGGATCATTGTTGATGTTCAGCGTGCACGCCGCCTCGCACGGCGCCGGGCACACACGGCCGGTGAACTCGGGGAAATTGTTGGTGCTATGAAGGACGTCGAGCGCGTTCTTCCAGTCCTGCCGGAAGACGAGATCGTTGAAGTCCGGAATGATGTTGTTGACCGGGCAGCCGCTGTTGCAGAACGGAATGCCGCAATCCATGCAGCGCGCGCCCTGAATGCTGGCCTGCTCGTCGCTCAGGTGGACGACGAACTCCTTCCAGTGCTTCTTGCGCGACTCGGGGGCCTCGGCGGCTTCTTCCAGCCGCTTGTATTCGAGAAAGCCGGTGACTTTTCCCATCGCTATCGCCCACCCATCAGTTTGATTGTCGTTCGCGGGACCGCGAGGTCCGACGCAGGAATTCGCCCAGTCCTGTTTGCGGCGGCGTGCGCGGCTGCCGCCACCACGCCAGCAGCAGCCCGGCGTTGATCTGAACGCCGATAGCGATCGCCAGCAGCACCACGCCGCCCAGCCATACGTCCAGCGGCGGCGCCATCGATAGCGGATGCAGTGCCATGTACAGCGGCGACGACAGCACGGCCAGCACCATCAGCACCACCACGACCCATGGCAACGCCAGCACGCACAGCGCGGCCGACAGCACGGTGCCGACCGGTTCGCCGCGCGTGGCCAGCAGCAGCGTCGCGAGTACAGCGCCGAGCGGCAGCACCGCCCATTGCGATGAACGCGCGATACGTTGCTGCGGCGTCACGGCGCTCGCTCCTGTGTCGCGCCGTCATTCGGCCGCGAGCTTGTGCGGCTCGGCCCGCAGTTGCGCATCGTGCAGCTGCTTCAAGGCACGCCGGTACTCGTTCGGGAACACCTTGACGAAACGCGCGCGCATGCTGGTCCAGTTGTCGAGGATCATCCGTGCGCGCAGGCTGCCGGTGTGGCGAAAGTGCTTCTCCACCAGGTCACGCAGCAGGAACTCGTCGGTCTCTCCCAGGTGCCAGATCGCCTCGTCGACCTGCTCCTGCTGCTCCTGGCTCGGCAGCACGCGCTCGAGCGTCACCATCGCCGTATTGCAACGGGCGGCGAAGTCGCCGTGCTCATCGAACACATAGGCGATACCTCCGGACATGCCGGCCGCAAAGTTTCGGCCGGTGTGTCCGAGCACGACCGCGGTGCCTTTGGTCATGTACTCGCAGCCGTGATCACCGGTGCCTTCCACGACTGCAGTGGCACCCGACAGGCGCACCGCAAAGCGCTCGCCGGCCACGCCGTTGAAGAACGCCTCGCCGGCGATGGCGCCATAGAGCGCGGTGTTGCCGATGATGATGTTCTCGGTGCCGGCGCCGCGGAAATCGTTCGGGCAGCGCACGATGACTCGACCTCCGGACAGGCCCTTGCCGGTGTAGTCGTTGGCGTCGCCCACCAGGTCCAGCGTGATGCCGTGCGCGAGGAACGCGCCGAAGCTCTGACCAGCGGTGCCGTTGAGCTGGATATGGATGGTGTCGTCGGGCAGCCCGGCATGGCCGTACTTGCGCGCGACTTCCGAACTGAGCATCGCCCCGACCGTGCGGTTGACGTTACGGATCGGCGTGATGAACGAGACCCGCTCGCCGCGCTCGATCGACGGGCGGCTTTGCTCGATCAGCTTGTGGTCGAGCGCACGCGCCAGGCCGTGGTCCTGCGCCTCGTTGTGCTTGCGCGAGACGTCAGCCGGCATCGGCGGCTGATAGAAGATGCGGCTGAAGTCCAGGCCGCGCGCTTTCCAGTGCTCGATGCCGCGCTTGGTGTCGAGCAGGTCGGCCCGGCCGATCAGGTCCTCGAACTTGCGGATGCCCATCTGCGCCATCAGTTCGCGCACCTCTTCGGCGATAAAGAAGAAGAAGTTGACGACGTGCTCGGGCTGCCCCTTGAACTTGGCGCGCAGCACCGGGTCCTGCGTGGCCACGCCGACTGGGCAGGTATTCAGGTGGCACTTGCGCATCATGATGCAGCCCTCGACCACCAGCGGCGCGGTGGCGAAGCCGAACTCGTCGGCGCCGAGCATGGCGCCGATGACGACGTCACGGCCGGTCTTCATTTGGCCGTCCACCTGCACCGCGATGCGACCGCGCAGACGGTTGAGCACCAGCGTTTGCTGCGTCTCGGCCAGTCCCAGCTCCCACGGCGTGCCGGCATGCTTGATCGACGACACCGGCGACGCGCCGGTGCCACCATCATGGCCGGCAATGGTGACGTGATCCGCCTTGGCCTTGGCCACGCCGGCGGCGACCGTGCCCACACCCACTTCGGACACCAGCTTGACGCTGATGGTGGCGCGCGGGTTGGCGTTCTTGAGATCATGGATCAGCTGCGCCAGGTCCTCGATCGAGTAGATGTCGTGGTGTGGCGGCGGGCTGATGAGACCGACGCCCGGCACCGAAAAGCGCAGCTGCGCGATGTAGTCGCTGACCTTGTGGCCGGGCAGCTGGCCGCCCTCACCTGGCTTGGCCCCCTGCGCCATCTTGATCTGGATCTGGTCGGCGCTCACCAAGTACTCGGTGGTGACACCGAAGCGTCCCGAGGCCACCTGCTTGATCTTCGAGCGTAGCGAGTCACCCGTCTTGAGCGGGATGTCGGCGACGATGCGGTCTCGGCCGAGCACGCTGGCGAGCGTGTCGCCGTCCTGGATCGCGGGTTTCGCGCCAGCCGGCGCCCGCAGTTCCTGCACGTAACGCAGCGGGTCTTCGCCGCCCTCGCCGGTGTTGCTCTTGCCGCCGATGCGGTTCATTGCGATGGCAAGCGTGGCGTGCGCTTCGGTCGAAATGGAGCCAAGCGACATCGCGCCGGTGGCGAAGCGCTTGACGATCTCCTTGGCGGACTCGACTTCGTCCAGGGCGATCGCCTTTTTCGGATCGACCTTGAACTCGAACAGGCCGCGCAGCGTCATGTGGCGGCGGCTCTGATCGTTGATCAGCTGCGCATACTCCTTGTACGTGGTGTAGCTGTTGGCGCGCGACGCATGCTGCAGCTTGGCAATCGCGTCCGGCGTCCACATGTGCTCCTCGCCGCGCACGCGCC